>WLWD01000931.1_pt1 | contig 29284 bp, 20 predicted proteins | sample 6712731 | NCBI WGS metagenome assembly WLWD01 (sample SAMN12718690, study PRJNA576275) | sponge metagenome | isolation source: marine sponge | host: Mycale hentscheli | place: New Zealand: South Island, Marlborough, Capsize Point | collected 2014-11-01
CCTACATGTCACACCCACCAACACATCTATACATCACACCCACCAACACACCAACTAATTAAACAAATTCTTTTTATATAGTAACACTGAGTCAGAGTGCATGATGGTTTTTTTCATCAGTCACTGAGAAGTCAAAACTTTAAAATACTATTTATGACTATATCTAAATTATCATCAATCACTGAAGAAGGTTCTGTAAAATTGAAACATAGCTACAACAAAAAGTTACTTTACTTTCATTTTTATGGTTAGTTTTTTGCTTGTTTTTAAAATAGAATTTGAGTACCAATTTATTTGCAATGGTAATGAGCAGCATATGACATAATTATTTTTTAAATTGTTATTTTATATCTGTAGGAAGGCTTTACAAATAATGTTGCAATACTTTTTATGAATGTATACATTATTATGTTGGTGACATGAAACATACACATAATTTAAATAAAACCAAAGGGTCAGGTGTAATAAATATTGGAATCCTATAAAAAAAAGCAACAGCAAACAATGTGTATTATTCATATATAATTTGTATTACTCTTACCTCTATAGCATTCCTCTTATGAAGTATGTACGCCTCATTGGAAGTCATGGCAAAGGGTGCATTACTACCGCATTCCGCAGCAGCTGAGTAATCTGAAGTGAAGGCACCAGTAGGTGAAGCTATGACATCATATATGTCATTGTCATCCTCATATCTTGCAAGTTCCTGTAATGCATATTCTGCTTCTCTGGTTGCTTTTTTGTTAAAATTGCAGTGGTTTCTAATTTTTCTAGCAATGAAGAAGGAAGCTAACAATAGCACACCACAGGCTACCACCAACATGACAGCAGCCAGTGGACTAATAACCGCAGTGACAGGAAAGTGGGTTGGTGGAGTTGTAGTAGAATGGATTGAAGTAGGGTATGGTTTGGGCACTAAGAATAACACAGAATTAGATATCTTAATAATACTCAGTCAACTTGAATTTGTACAAAGTGGGAAAAATAGATACTTAGTGAAATTTCTTGTGTTGTATCTGCTTTTTCTTCCTTTTGAGATGTTAGATCCATTAACGTTCCTCAGTCAAACTCAGAATGACACAACTGTAAGATCTCTAGTGTTTTTAGTTTATTAAATCTGCAATCAAAACTGATAAGTTTTGGGGTATTTTACTTTTTGTAAGAAAGACTAAACCTAAGCTATAGAAAGCATAAAAATGTTTGGTAAGAAAAACTGTAGAAAACATGAAAAAGTTCTCGGCTGAAATAACTAAAGAGGACTTCTTGCGAAACATTGCGTTAAGTTTTAATTAATGATATTGGCAGTTAGAATGAGAAAATTAGCTATTAAAGTTCTAATCACGGATGGTGGCAAGACATTTATACCCTACAATTTTAATTCAAGAATGCCCAATAAATGTTTTCAAATTTAATTTAAAAAAGAAGGGGTAATTAAGTTTCGATGCATAGGGCAAGTGTTATGAAATGATATATCCAACACACTGCAATATCTAAACAGAGAGAACTATGCCAGTCTCAATTCACACACATACACATGCACACACACCTACACATGCACACACACCTACACACGCACACATATACACACACATCATGTGCACCTTCTACTTCCAGCTGTATGCTCGTCCTGACGGCCTCTACCAGATAGTGACTCGCCACGCACGTGTACACGCCTCCATCTCCGATCTCCAACCTCTCAATAGTGAGATTTCTCTTTCCAAAAACAATTCTGCTGTTCGAGGTTAGTGGCACGGGCGTGCTACTGCCGTCCTCCTGGAATTCCCAGCTGATCCCCTCGTTCACATTGTGCTCCTGATTTCCCGGATTTTCCGAACAGTTGAACAGAACACGAGTCCCGACACTGAGACTTAATTGACCGGGAGGTGAAGGCGTGGTCGACACAAGATAGGTCTGCGGGATAGCTGGATACAGGAAGAATGGGGAATAGAAGAAAAGGAAGTGGAAGAGAATAAAAAAATAAAGAAAAAAATTAGACAACAGGGAACAAAGGTAATGACAGATATAGGAGCGTACATCATATGTCAATGAATATCACATAAATGGGCAGAAAAAGATCAACCTATTAAAAAATGGTGGCCAATGAAAACCTATAGATTGTAGTTACATTGTATATTCTTATCTAAGTATTTCCTTCAAGCCAAATAAAAATTATATTCACTGCCAGACTTTGTGCATTTTCAAACTGTTTCTAATTACCAACTTTAGTATTTGAAATATTTGATAAAGTGTCTAGGGAAAGTTTGGATAAGTGAGTGTCTAAAGTCCTTTTAGTAATCATCACTTTCTAGCAATGAGTCTAAAATCTGCTTAGCAACCCGTACAGTACTCACTAGCTATTTTTAGACGGAAGTTGGTACTAACAGAACCTCCTACGCCTCCTTCGGCACAAATGTAGCTGCCAGTGTGGCTGGAGGGTGTGGTCTCAGAAATAACTAAAGTGGAACTGCACGACTCGTTATCCACGAACAGAAAAGTATTGCGACTCCCATTAGATATACCAGCAGTATTGTGCGTCCATTTCGGCCTCTAAGCACACAAGTGAGATATGTGCAGAAATTATAAATGCACACAGACACACACATTGAACTTAAATATGTACATATATACACAAACAATTACACACAAATGTGAGCACTAAGACTAAAAAGAGACGAGAAAGCAGAGCACTGAGAGTAGTTACCAGAAAAGGCTGGAAGTAAGGAGTGAAGGAGCAAACCACGACCGTTGGGGACTCATTCTTGGCCAAGATGACATTCATATTGTTCTCCCTGACAAGTAGTGCCGTGGTATTCGACTTCACACTTATAGTCAGCTGACTGTCTGGCAACACACCTAACATGGAACAAGGAAAGGGCGAGTGTGTAGCTATATATATATATATATATTAATTATTATACTACTATATACTGTGTTATATGCTAAGTTTTGTATTAAGAGCAGTTGTTTTTACATACGTACTCTCGACAAAAGGCACTGCTATCCTATTAGAATCTCGTCGTCTGATAACCTCATTGCTGACACTACAGAAATAGGAACCAGTATCAGAAGTTGCGAGACTCGATATGGAGAACGTGTCCACGGAGACGACGGAGCGATCCCACAAGCTGGACCTTATCCTGGTTTCTCGGGAGTCTTGAACGCGATACCACGAGACGTTAACCATTGGTGGGTTGGACAGGGGAAGGACACAATTGAAATGGATAGCAACTCCGATGTAGAAGATCTGGTTGAAGCATGGGGGCATGACAAGTACAGCCGAGATGTCACCTAAAACTGCAAGTAGAGTCCATATGTAAATGTGTGTGTGTGTGTGTGTGTGTGCAAGAGCATGCAAGGATTAATAAGTGATACATTTTTAACTAAATGGAAACCATAAGCTACGTTCCTGTCCCAACTAAAATAGACCGAGTTAGACAAACAAGCCCCTCTGTGGATATTAATCGAAGTGACATTCATTAACCAAACTTTAAAAATTAATTAGTGTACCTCATTATGGTATTTTTTGGGACTGGAACAAGAACCGTGTGCATCTTGGCGTGCACTTATTAAATTGAATTGTTCTTTATATAACTAGCTCAAACTGAAAAGTGTGAAATAGACTTTGCTTTTATACAAACAGTTAGACACATGAGCCTTCAGGAGAAGCTAGGGGCCCTCGCTTCAGCCACCCATTCTCAACCCCCTTGACCACCCATGGCTACAAACAAGGTTCTAATCAATGATTCAGCCATTCTCGGCTGAAATAGCTAAAGATTCAGCAAGAAGTCGAAACATCGGGTTAAGTTTTAATTAATGATATTGGCCGTTAGAATGGGAAAATTAGCTATTAAGGTTCTAATCGCGGAAGGGACATTTACACCTTACAATTTTAATTCAAGCATGCCCAATAAATGTTTTCAAAATTTAATTTAAAAAAGAAGCGGTAATTAAGTTTCGATGCATAGGGCGAGTGTTATGAAATGATATATCAAACACACTGCAATATCTAAACAGAGAGAGTGATAATCACCCCCCCCCCCCCCCCCCCCCCCACCCCGGCACCTACAACAAATAGATATCTAAACAGATGGACAACACACAAGTGCTAACTAAAACAATCTGTAATGAACACTTCACTTGTCCAAACTCGCGCATTCCAATTAGACTAGCTATGCAGAGTCCTTCTAATGAATAGGGGCAGGATGTCGAGAGGGGGGAAGTGGAGCGAGGGAGGGGTTGGTCATTCTTTCCGGGACTAGAAGCACAGTGTTGGGGGAATGGGGGAGGGGGGGGTGGGGGGGGGGGGGGGGGAGAACGGGAAAAGGGGAGGGGATGGGTGGTAGGATGGGCAGGAGGGGAGGTGGGAGAGGATTGGGGAAGGATTGGTCACACTATCACGGACTAGCAATGTAGTATTGCTAATTAGGAGTTTAGTTAGTGTAGAATAATGGGACGAAGCACTTGGAGGCCTAGCTCGATCATGTGTGCACATGTACAAGCCAATTTATACCTTCAGAATGAATCGAACCAAGCAAAGCACATAATACATGTGCCCACAAATTGTATTGCACACACACACACACGTATAAATTCAGAAGAGATCGTCAAAATACGCCTCCATTTAAGAAATACCTGCCATATTGGTCAACTAGAAACTGGAAAAGGTTGCCAGGAAAACCCACTGATCTCGTCCTACATGATCAAGAACAGCTATCATAGCGACAGCCAGCATTGCTAGCAACAGACAGGTCCCTGGTCAGCCATGTTGACAACTCATGGACACATAACAACCAATGGGATAGCATATTTCATAGTTGAGTCATATGTTTATGACCTTGTTTGTTTGTTGTTGATTTTCTTTTACGACTTAATGCAAAGCTTATACAAGTTATGTGGGCTTCATTATTATTGGGTGAAGTCAGCCCCTATCTGACGCTGAAAAGTTAAAGAGCATACTCGATGTTTCACCAAAAATGTATCATGCTCACCAGGTGGGAGGGGCCATGCTCACCAAGTGGGAGGGGCTATGCTCATCCATTTAAACATATGTTGTACACACTATTTGAAAGACTTGTCCACTCCAAACCCTTGTCAAGCCCACTCCACACCCCTGCCATACCCATGTGCAAGACATCAATAAGTTACAAATGACAACCAAAAAGTCCCTTGGAGCCAAAATTAAAAAGAGTAAAACAGAAAATGCCCCGCTCACTACAAGTTTCGTACTTCACAAGCTCCGAGGAAATACCAAGCATAGCCTCTTAACCTCAGGCCAATATTTTAAAACCTTGACAACCCAAACATCCAGGTAGGAGTAATCCTCACCAGATAGTGATCGCATTATTAATAATCAGATAGTGATGCTTTCGTTGTTTATTAATACCTACACTTCTGTACTAACGACATTGTTGATTGCGAAACAACAGAGAATGGACCATTTCTCAGTCTGTTAAACAATATTTCTATCTTTGCTCCATAAATACTTCAAGGATGTCAAAACTTACTTTCAATCACACAAACACGATCTGAGAACTCAGTCACATGATTAATATGTGACCATGCTAGAAATGATTGCAAAAGATCAGCACAAAAACTAGGTTAGAAACAGAATCAAGAAGCACGTCAACAAGGCTATAATTACAGAGAACTATTGGACCAACACACGGTAATGACTGCCCTCACGACATGTTTCAGTCGCCCTATCTCACTCTAATGGTCATTATCTTAACTGCCAACTATGCCAGGAATGCAAGCTATGCTATTAATGTGTTGCCATAGTAATTACATTGCTGCCTGCATGGTATGTGTACATGTGAGAAGGTAAATTGTAGCTGTGTGTGAGTGTGCATGTGTGTGCGTGCATGTGTGTGTGTGCGTGTGCGGCCACCACCGAGCAAATAATGATAGGTTAGTTCAGTTTCACAAACAACAGCAACAACAACAACAAAACAACAAATACAACAACAAAACAACAAATACAACAACAAAACAACAAATACAACAACAAAACAACAAGAACAACAACAAGCTGCGTCAATAACCACTCTAGCTACATGCAAAAGTTAGCTGACATCTCTGACCCTCCACACCACGCCTGCCTGCCTGCTGCCTTCATGAAGGGTTTCTCTTTAGTGAAAAAGCCTGGGATGCCAGCCAATTCACAGTAGTCACATTACCTAGCAAGATCTCACGATCTTTCAGTCTCACCATTAGTTAGCAGTGTGTGAAGTCAAACAATAAACAAAAGCAAGCAAACAAACAAACAAACAAAAGTCCTAATACTTCCTTCAATGCAGGAGTGGACCCTTCCTTTGCATACTCTCTAATTACATCTATCTAGATAGTACCCTCTGGATGGACAGACAGACAGACATCAGGCAGACATACAGACAGACAGACAGACATCTAGGCAGGCAGACAGACAGACCGGCAGAACGATACACTATGTGCACACACACTGCCCAATTATAAGTGTACACTTTCTTATACAAGTACATTTAAGCTCAAATGAGGTCACCCCAAAGTCTGCACAGCAGTTCAATGACAAGTAGTTTTCAAGCAGCCAATTATGACCCAAGATTTGGGAGGGGGAGGGGTAGGGGTAGGGGTGTTACAAAACTTTTCGGCCAAAATGTGACTTGCTTTTAGGGAGTCCAAACAAAATAATGCAGCAAATAATTTGAATACTAAACTTTTGATGTCTGCTCACACAGTCAGTGATTCACAGAATCACCATCTCACCAAATCTCCTGCCTTCTAATCAAACAGTAAACACAATAGGAAAACTGGTGAGAGTAGTATTTCGTGTGTGGCCCTGGCCTGACAGAGAGCAATGGGTAGGCCGACAACTCTCGGCTTTACTTCAAAGTAATTTACTTATGCACACTAAGGCTGGAAGAGGCAGCATATGAAGTCCTTATCTTTTCAATATTCTCCATGTTACTTAAATTCTGCACAATGATCAGCTCTTTCTCCACGAGAAGGGCAAGCAATTTAGTGATGCCAACAAATAACAGCATCTTCTTATCAATCAAATTTATTTATACAAGAAGATCCACACTCAATTTTCGGGTACTGTTAAAAAAATTTTTTTTTGTATCAGCTGGCAACTTTCACTGACTATACAAACATCATGCAGTCAGCAACTCTCATAGACCACACCCACCAGCCAGCCACACCAAATGAGCTCATAATAGCATGCTGCCAACAAAATAGGCAAATCATAATCAACAACAGCAACAACAACAACAACAACAACAAATCATGCATGGTTCAATTCTGTTAATTAGGTTTTCTATCCAATCCTACTTAGTGGAGGTTTTGAAATAGTGCTGCAAAGCCAGGTTCACGCACGGTTCAATGAGGTCACATACACATCCTATACTCAAGCAAGAAACTGCCATGTTCCATTAATGCTACATTGCATTCTATTGGACATGTATGTGATAATAAAACACACATGCTGCACGAGATACTCTTCCAATACAATTGACACTTCTGAGAAACTAAAGTAGTACACTTTAAAAATCGTACTCCAGTCTGGTTTCTCTTTTCTTTTTTGGTCCTACATTACCATAAGAGACCACCTCAGGTAAATTATATGAACCACAACCCAATTCAGTCCTACCCTACCTCTTCGCCTTACATAATACGGATAACTGCGTCTACTCTACTCCACCCATGCCCCGCCCCCACCCTTCCCCAGAGAATAGCAAGTCCAGTCAATTTTGTCCCTGCTGTTATAGTCATGCGATTCTTATATATACAATCATAAATAACTACAAACAAACAAACAAACAGAATGTCTGCACTTCTTGCCTTGTAATCCACCCACAATTAGCCAGAGTCACATTTAGTATTGTTGAAGTCACAATGACTTACTAACACTTATACATGGGGCATGTAGTAGTAGACTATTGGGTGCAGCCCCTTAGTAATTAATAATGACAATTATAATTACTATCCTTTATAATAATAATAATAATAATAATAATTATTATTATTATTATAATATATTGTAGTGGCAGTAATAGTACACAATATTATTGCATTATACTTATCATAATACATGTGACATCCAAACTAGGGGGAGGAGATTTACTAAACACAGCCTACTAACCACAAAAACAGCAGCAACAACAAACAAACAAGACAGCCAACAAATGGGAAAACAAAAATTTATGCACATAAACATAACAGCAAACACATTGCCAGTCACCAGTTCAAAGCAGCTGCCAACACATACTAATTACATATTCACACTTTCTCCTTTAACCGATTATCGCCGAATTACGCGTTTCCGCGTAAAGCACGAGGGTGCTTCACAGCGCGGGTTACGCATTTTTGCGTAACTGCCATTGTACCCGCTTCAATTAGCTACCAGCAGCAATCGCAAGTGTTTCAAGAGCTCCCACAACGCCGTAGCGATTCTCCTGTGAGGTAAGTGTAAGGGAGGCAAGGTCTTAATGACCCTTACCATAGAATTTTTTTTAATAGATTGAAATTGCAGCACTGTTTGTGTATAAAGAAAATCAAAGTTACAAAAAATAATAATATGCATATAACTAATAGACAAAAATATATATCAATTAATATGATATAAAGTTGTCAATAAAATTTAAAGACTGCCAAGAAGTCTTCATAGAGGGCAGTGATGAAGAATTTTATGATCTCCACAACACCAACCACAAAAAGGTCAAGTTATTATTGCATCAGAATACAGACTTTCTTCCTCCCAGTTCTCCCCTACTTGAAGGTGCCCATAAAATGGATTTCTTAGGAGAAAGTTTCTCAGATATGAAGAGAAGGATGTGCAATCTATGTCAAGTACAGTATAAACAGACACATCATGGTACGGTACAGTGGTGATTATGGGGTGTGGCTTTGTCACTATAGAGTTCAATCGGACTGCTTCATAGTATTATCAGAAAAAAATCCTAGTATTGCAAACACAGTAGTCTATATAATTGCTTGTTATGTTATATATTATATTATCCTAGTATATGACTCCCACAAAAAAAATAAACAGCCAAAATCAATAGTTGCTGAATTATTTCAAAGCAAGCGGCTAGTGAACATTTAAAACAACAATATATAGCTATGAAACATGAGGTCTTAGCCTAAACTTTTACAATACTGATGCTAACAATGGTATACTTACCGTGAAGCTTGTAGTTTCCAGTGAGTGCGCACTTCATACGCTTCAAACGCCTAGAAACTAAACAAAACTTAGCCCGTGGTTAGAGGAGGGCTTTAGCTTCAATCTGTTACATCGCCGTCGTTACTTCGAAGCGTATTGCCTCTAGATAAGAAAAAGCTCAGGAATTCAAAGCCTCGAGGTGACGGTCACGATTTCTTGTAAACAATTTCGGAGTACGCGCACGTAATCGCGAATTTAATTTTAGGCGATGGGATGCAGGCATTCTGGGGGTATTTTGCTTATTTGGGCATAACTCAGTCATCCATGTGCATTTTTTCATATTTCAAGTCTTAAAATGATGAGTAAAGCATCATCTTCAAGATGAACTACAGATATATCAACTTGGCTCCACCCACCCAAAGTGATCAGTTTCATCGTCCATTCGCATGATCTCAACACTCCAAACTTTTTTCACACATTCAGTATACTTTGATCTCATAATTGTATTGATACTTTTTGGAATTGTTTTTGTCCAAAAATTCTTTTTTTTTAAAACTTGCTAACTGAAGAAAAAATTTTTTTTTGAAAAAGTATCAGTTCATTTTAAAGAGTAGAATATGATTTTTAAGATGATATATAAACATAAGAATAAAAACATAGTGAGAGTAAGTTATGATGTACCAAAGTATGACCCCTTTGGGAAAATGTAGTTTTGAGATAATTGAGGTTAAATACATTCACAAGTTGCGGATTCCAATTCTACTGACAAAGTCACAAATGGAGTCTCAACAATGTGGCAATGAGAACCCTAAACCAAGTGCCTTTACCCTTGCAACCCCACCTCTCACAGCAACAACAATAACAACCACAACAACAATTGATTCATCCACAAACTGCTTACATGCTACATTCACTACAAACGGTTCTCCCCACTCAGCTGAGCCACACAAGCGTAGCTGCCATTGTGGACCTCCACCGTCACTCCTATCAGCTCTAAATGTGGTGCTGCCGGGAGAGATCATTAATGAGAAACGACCCGGCAGAGTTTGAGAGAGTGGCTCCTTCTTTCTCCCAAGAAATGGATGTTGCATTTGGATGAGTACAAGTGAATGTGAAGTTATTACCAGCTTCTACAGTCTCATCCATTGGCACTTGAGAGAACTGACATATCACAGCTACACAAAAATCTAACTGTATTAAAGATTTGCCACATCTAAAAATAGTACGTCTATTAGGCAGGGTGAATTTGGCTACAAAGCCAAATGTTTAAAATAAAGCTTTAGGCTATTTATTAGTCTGTTCGTATTAAGCGTTGTGAAGCAATGTACTGTGAGAGAGCCATGCCAAAACTCCATATGAGTGGCAGACTTTTGAATAGTTCCAACTGCAAATTAGGCTTTGGAGCATGGCAAAGCTGCTTGTCAACAAGACACAGCTTTAAGTGACTCACCATGCAAGGCAAGGCTGAACACCAAGGAAACAGCCAAGGAATGCATCTTTACCACTGGACTCTGCAAGAAAACAAACAAAACAACAGTAACCCTACAGCTGACAAACATGAGATAGGTTTCCAAGCAAATAACTAATCACCTTGAGGCTGCTAAAAACAAAACTAAATGAAATAACTTGACACCTTGATATTCATGCACTCTTTCTACTCCGATAATTCCCAGCAGAAAGGAAGAACTTGCTTAACAGACATTCATTCATAAAATTGCTAGCTAAGCTGGTCATATCTAAAATTAAGGGTGACAGAATAGCTATTTTTAGCTGGGCACCAAGCCGCAGGCCATTAAGCCACACAACTGAGTTCCCTAAAGGCTGCCTTACTTACTCACTGAGCTGTCCTCTTCCAAGTGTAACTGAGTAAAACTGCTAGTGTTTTTAGTTGTAGAATATTCTCCTCCTATAGCTCTAAGCGGACGAAATCAAACGTATTCATAGCTGTATGCGTGTGCACATAGACCCCAATTAGTCAATATTGCGCCTGCGCACTGAAATACAGTTTGCAGAGAGGGGGCATAACGTACATGGTGTGGTGTGCTCTCCTTGCCTTCGCCGCTTCTGCGTCTACCGTACTTTACCGGAGGACACATGAGTTCGAGGCACCACTGCGTGTTTTATTTCAGCACACATGATACGTTCAAAAAATTATTTCTGAGTACTCATCTCGACATTGGTAGTGAGATGGATGGAAATTGTATTTTGCTAGCATATTTTACAAACTAAACTGGAAAGAAAAAGATAGTAGAATTCTCTTTGCTTGGTCCTCCAGTCCAAAAGTGGTGATATAGAGCTAAGTTGCTAGGCTGAAAGAGATAGCCAATACAAGATAGGAATTTTTCCAATCTGACAGCTCCTACACTAAACTGCACGGTGTGGGATCACAGTGCACAATAACAGAGGTCTTGTCATTATTTTTATTGGTCTTGTCTTAGCTGAATCAGGCACTACACTGACACCCCCAAACACCACATACTCTCCACTGTTGGCAACCACACACCCACCAAGTATTGTTAGGAACCTTTGCAGCTCATATGATAGTGGCCGGGCTGTGGTTTGACCTCACGCTAACAAGATCTGGTGGCATTGGCATGAATTGAGCCCAAACACATTATATGTATACCATTTTGTGCTCAAGAACTAGTAAATTATGTGTGAATGTATATATATTATGTCATTTTGTACTTTGATTCTCAGGTTTTTGTGTCTGCTGGGTGGTTGGCCCTTTCCCATACTCCACTGTTTAGCAATTTTAGCTGCATCATAGAAGGTAATTTAATTGTTTACCCCTCTGAATTACGATTAGGCTGTGTCTTCAATGATCTGAATGTTGTGGAACGCAGTTAGGTCTTACAAACTTAACCAGACTTAATTATCTATCAGTGGCTGTGGTAGGTCATTGCTACACACCTTACTGTTCTTACTTGAAAATACATAGCCTAATGATAAAAAAATCATGAAAGTAGTTACAATGAAGTATTGTGTTGGTATTTCCAGTTAACAAGTGTGTGTGTGTGTCTGTGTGTGTGTGTGTGAAAGTGTTGTGTGTGTGAAAGTGTTGTGTGTTACAGCCTCTGTTCAGCTACAGAATTATCTAAGCCATACTGACTATCTAAACGACCATATATCTCCTCACATAAACATTCGGCTACTAAAAAAAAAAAGCGGCCAACAAGCATTTCTAAGAAAGTATTGTAGTTTTGAGCCTAATAAGACTTGTTTACTGCTGTGGTATAACTGGGACAAGCCAAAAAAGCTGCTTTAAAAAGTCCCCTATATAATATGTTTGTTAGCTAAGTTGTTGTTGTATTTTTGTGTAATATCTACAGGAGCTATTACCACTCAATACAAGTTAGTAATTCCATAGTGTTAGCCATTGATTTAGGTGTGAAGTTACTCAGAACAAACTGGGCTAATTATTGAGAAAACGCAAAGCTATGAGCTCTGTGTAGGTACCAGTTTTTATGGGTAATGCCCCCTAGCGTCACATGAGCAAATAATTTCTTGCAGCCCGAAGTGTAGCTTGCTTTATGCGATTATATTGTAATAGCTAGGTAGTACTTCATAGCGCTGAGGGTCCGCACCTTTGGTGCTTCATTATTTGTAATGGTATACATCAGCATAGTAACACAATATTTAGTAACCAATAACATATCTTGGTATATGGAACCAATATTAAAATAAATTTGTAAAATATGGGGTGTTACTGCATTTATTGAAGAAATATAAATGCTTTGTTAAAACAAGCTTGTGAACCAATGACTTTCTTTACACAATAGCTAGCTGATGTAGCTAATATAATCACATTGAACTTATACCTCACATTATTAAATTCACTATTAGCTATTTATCAGGTCAATTAGAGGAACCATGCAGTGTTTCTTTTTATCAGCAAATAACTATTAATACAAGAAATCGTTGTAATTACTGTAAGTGTTTTGATGCCTATAATGTCCCATCACACTAGTTAATTGTAAAGTTATTAGGACTTGTTCCATATGAGTTATTTTCTGCCTTAGTCAGATGAAGAAGAAGTTTTCAAAGCAGTAATTGTGTTAGGATTGATTCCATATGACTTATTTTCTGTCATGTTGACTTGGTGAATTGAAGAAGAATCTTTTAAAGTTGAAATATTGTTAGGATTGACTCCATAAGAATCATTTTCTGTCATGTGAACTTATTGAGTTAAACAAGAATCATGTAAAACAGTAACACTTGGAGTCGCTCTGTATGAGACGTTTGCAGTCATGTGGACAGGGTCAGCTTCCTTGTCTAGAATAACATACAATATTATTAATTTGATTTGGAATCGTAAATTTTTTTCATTAACTTTTTTTTTTTGTGGTATGCTACAACAATTAATAATGTTTGTACAACTAATGTTGGATTACTTTCACTCTTGCTTGTTCAGTTAGTGGGGTGAGCTCTTGTCCTTCCATGATTTATATGAAGGAAAGCCTAATCAATTGTCATCCGTCCCTCTGTTTTCCTGAGGGGTATCATATTTGGCACACATCCCATTTCGAAAAAGTGTTAAATTTGTAAGTAGCTAATACTTTCCTTATTGAAAGCTTTGAAAGAATTGATTCCAATGAAGATGATCCAATGAAGATTACGAATGATGGTTTCAACAGAAGCTAATGAGCTAATTTTGTCACATCTTTTGACAATCTCATACCTTTGTTGTATTGATAAAAAAAAATTAAATTTAAATATCGGAAGGCTCACTCTTGGAATTATAATTTAATTTCAGGAATAGGATGTATTAATATACTTACCAATGGATTCATACATAGTTAAATCTTCATATCGACAATCCATATCACTGCGGTGACAATTGGTGGAGGCATAATAGGGAACTATCTCTGGGACCTGTTGTTGTGTATTGGAATCTTGTCGAAGAACATCATCTTCTTCTAGAAGACTGTATACGGCATCCATTGTTGTGGTAATATTATTTATTTGGATTGATTCAGAATCTGTAAAAATAATAGATTATTGGTTAAATGCTTTCATTCCAAGCTGTATTAAAGCCTTCTCTCTGTATGTTTACTATTTTGGAAGAATATCATGTGTATAGTAAACAACTTTTATTACACTGGTTGTAGAATATTGGAATGACATTTCACTCTCATGCTTGTTTTTTCACTCACCTTTAGTTGCTCGATACATATCTCCCCATTTTGTACAATGACTCATGCAATAAATATATCATACATGCTTTTGCTTGTCAAGTAATCTGCAATCTGAAAGGTACCCTTCTTAGCAGTGTCTCAATTACTCTCTATACCCGCATAAAATTTGCTTACACATTATATCCTAATTATTAAAATAATAAGAATAATGATGAGTTCATTTGTCACTAAGAAAGCAAACAAATAAAATTGTCATCAGACAGTTTCTTACCATTCTTTTCATTCCTAGGTTTGGCAAGACAACATTTCATTTTTTTCCTCTTTATCATGATAGCTGTCACTAATGTCACTGCAATAGTTGTTGTGATTATTGTAACTACCAGCACAGCTAAAACAGCAGCTACAACCACCCACGAATTATTGTTTGTACTCAATTGATTTTCATTGGAAGATCCAATAACTGTTGCCAGAAATGAATCCACTGAGACTGCATTTATGGAAGGAAAGTTTGGAGATGATGATGGTGATGGAGTTTGCCGAGGAACAATTTCTTTTGAAACCACTGAAGTTTCAAATGTTGCATGAAATGCTGCTACTATTGTAGTAGGAGAAATCGTAACCTCTGTGGCTTTTGTTTCGAGAGAAGTCCTGCTAGTTGAAGCTACTGCTTGTGACACGGCTGTAATAGCTTTGATCATTTGTGAGCTACTTAGCACGCAATGTGAAGGTGTCGTAGATAGCAGAGGTTGCGAGTTTCTACATGAGGAAGTAGCTACATAGAAAAAGAAACACAATCAATAATGAAAAAAATATTTGAAAGTTTTTTCTTACACAACACAGCCGAGAATACTGGAGCTGCTGTGGTAGATGTCGGTAATAGTTCCCCTTCTCCGATACAAAATGGGCAAGTGATTGGATATCCACTGAGAGGACTACCAGCAGACAATGTATTGTACCAGATTACATCATTCCTATAATCACGTTCACCTATCAGCAGCTGAATTCCTCCACTCCCACCAGTTCTAGTAATATCAAACCCAATAACATCATTCTCTTGAAAATTTATGCGGTCTGAACTTGATGGTGATACTATAATTTCATTGCCATTCGGACGAACGTTAGAACATGATCAAATAATTTCTTGCAGCCCAAAGTGTAGCTTGCTTTATGCGATTATATTGTAATAGCTAGGTAGTACTTAGCGCTGAGGGTCCGCACCTTTGGTGCTTCATTATTTGTAATGGTATACATCAGCGTAGTAACGCAATATTTAGTAACCAATAACATATCTTGGTATTTGGAACCAATATTAAAACAAATTTGTAAAATATGAGGTGTTACTGCATTTATTGAAGCAATTTAAATGCTTTGTTAAAACAAGCTTGTAAACCAATGACTTTCTTTACACAATAGCTAGCTGATGTAGCTAATATAATCACATTGAACTTATACTTCACATTATTTAATTCACTATTAGCTATTTATCAGGTCAATTAGAGGAACCATGCAGTGTTTCTTTTTATCAGCAAATAACTATTAATACAAGAAATTGTTGTAATTACTGTAAGTGTTTTGATGCCTATAATGTCCCATCACACTAGCTAATTGTATAGTTATTAGGACTTGTTCCATATGAGTTATTTTCTGCCTTAGTCAGATGAAGAAGAAGTTTTCAAAGCAGTAATTGTGTTAGGATTGATTCCATACGACTTATTTTCTGTCATGTTGACTTGGTGAATTGAAGAAGAATCTTTTAAAGTTGAAATATTGTTAGGACTGACTCCATAAGAATCATTTTCTGTCATGTGAACTTGTTGAGTTAAACAAGAATCATGTAAAACAGTAACACTTGGAGTCGCTCTGTATGAGACATTTGCAGTCATGTGGACAGGGTTAGCTTCCTTGTCTAGAATAACATACAATATTAATTTGATTTGGAATTGTACATTTTTTTTCATTAATTTGTTTGTGGTATGCTACAACAATTAAGAATGTTTGTACAACTAATGTTGGATTACTTTCACTCTTGCTTGTTCAGTTAGTGGGGTGAGCTTTTGTCCTTCCAAGATTTATATGAAGGAAAGCCTAATCAATTGTCATCCCTCCCTCTGTTTTCCTGAGGGGTATCATATTTGGCATACCCCCCATTTCGAAAAAAAGTTAAATTTGTAAGTAGCTAATACTTTCCTTATCAAAAGCTTTGAAATAATTGATTCCAATGAAGGTGATCCTATAAAGATTTTGAATGATGGTTTCAACAGAAGCTAATGAGCTAATTTTGTCACATCTTTTGACATTCTCATACCACCTTTATTGTATTGATAAAAAAAATTTAATTTAATTATTGGAAGGCTCACTATTGGAATTATAAATTTATTTTCAGGAATAGGATGTATTAATAATATACTTACCAATGGATTCATAAATAGCTAAATCTTCATATTGACAATCCATATCACTGCGGTGACAATTGGTGGAGGCATAATAGGGAACTATCTCTGGGACCTGTTGTTGTGTATTGGAATCTTGTCGAAGAACATCATCTTCTTCTAGAAGACTGTATATGGCATCCATTGTTGTGGTGATATTATTTATTTGGATTGATTCAGAATCTGTAAAAATAATAGATTATTGGTTAAATGCTTTCATTCCAAGCTGTATTAAAGCCTTCTCTCTGATGTTTACTATTTTGGAAGAATATCATGTGTATAGTAAACAACTTATATTACACTGGTTGTAGAATATTGGAATGACATTTCACTCTCATGCTTGTTTTTTCACTCACCTTTAGTTGCTCAAGAAATATCTCACCATTATGTACAATAACTCATGCAATAAATATAACATGCATGCTTTTGCTTGTCAAGTAATCTGCAATCTGAAAGGTACCCTTATTAGCAGTATCTCAATTACTTTCTATACCCGCATAAAAATTGCTTACACATTATGTCCTAATTATTAAAATAATAAGAATAATGATGAGTTCATTTGTCACTATAGCAGATAAGAAAAATTATTGTGACAGAGTGGACCAAAGCATGAAACTTGGTATGTAGGTTTGGTTTGGCATATATAGCAGTATCAGAAGGGGTGCCAAAAAAAATTGTTTAATTAAAACAAATTTTTTAAAGTGTGAACTTTGAACTGTGAACAGTTAATTATGTAAAAGAGCTCAATATAAATTGTTTATTTAATGTTAATGATTAGGAGTCACCTGATATTACAGGCAGCTAGACTATTTAATAGAACTAGCTACCCTGATAGCTAGCCAGGTGTAGCAAGTTTCAGAGAATTTATTTCAGTAGAATAAAACCATAATATTTCGGCTTGTGGAGCCTACTAGTGGTTACTGAACTGAATGAGGGTGACTGAACAAGGAACTTTGTATAAACAGATGATAATGAGATCATTGTGTGGTGGGGCACAGCCCCTGGAAATGTTAGTTGGTGTTGGACAATTTCTGTGACATGTGAGTTGTACGTGGGAGGTGTGAAGGTGTAGTCATAATTGAATTAGTGGCCCCTCCAGAATGACTGCCACTAATTCAATTATGACTACACCTTCACACCTCCCAAGTACAACTCACATGTCACAGAAATTGTCCAACACCAACTAACATTCCCAGGGGCTGTGCTCCACCACACAATGATCTCATATTCTGTATCATCTGTTTATACAAAGTTCCTTGTTCAGTCACCCTCATTCAGTTCAGTAACAACTAGAGAAGGCTCCACAAGCCGAAATATTATGGTTCTATTCTACTGAAATTAATTCTCTGAAACTTAATCAGGGTAGCTAGTTCTATTAAATAGTCTAGCTGCCTGTAATATCGCCGTTTTTTATTTTTGCTATAATAATTGTATTGGGCGCGCAAATAAAGAAATTCGCGGGTATCGCCGATTATATTAACCAAAGTTTCTTGTAAGACATATTTTTGTAAAGGAATGTATATCTGGATGGCACCGCTTCTAATATTGCTGTACATACCTTCAACAAGCACTGTGCTAAGTTTCATGCTTTGGTCCACTCTGTCACAATATTGCATCAAAAGTACAATTTCCCACTGGACTACTAGGCAAGCAAACAAATAAAATTGTCATCAGACATTATCTTACCATTCTTTTCATTCCTAGGGTTGGCAAGACCATATTTCATTTTTTCCCTCTTTATCATGCTAGCTGTCACTAATTTCACTGCAATAGTTGTTGTGATTATTGTAACTACCAGCACAGCTAAAACAGCAGCTACAACCACCCACGGATTGTTTGTACTCAATTGATTTTCATTGGAAGATCCAATAACTGTTGTCAGAAATGAATCCACTGAGACTGCATTTATGGAAGGAAAGTTTGGAGATGATGACGGTGATGGAGTTTGCTGAGGAACAATTTCTTTTGAAACCACTGAAGTTTCAGATGTTGTATGAAATGCTGCTACTACTGTAGTGGGAGAAATCGTAACCTCTGTGGCTTTTGTTTCGAGAGAAGTCCTGCTAGTTGAAGCTACTGCTTGTGACACGGCTGTACTAGTCCTGATCATTTGTGAGCTACTTAGCACACAATGTGAAGGTATCGTGGATAGCAGAGGTAGCGAGTTTCTACATGAGGAAGTAGCTACATAGAAAAAGAAACACAATCAATACTGTAAAAAATATTTGAAAGCCCTTTTTTCTTACACAACACAGCCGAGAATACTGGAGCTGCTGTGGTAGATGTCGGTAATAGTTTCCCTTCTCCAATACAAAATGGGCAAGTGATTGGATATCCACTGAGAGGACTACCAGCAGACAATGTATTGTACCAGATTACATCATTCCTATAATCACGTTCACCTATCAGCAGCTGAATTCCTCCATTCCCACCAGTTCTAGTAATATCAAACCCAATAACATCATTCTCTTGAAAATTTATGCGGTCCGAACTTGATGGTGATACTATAATTTCATTGCCATTCGGACGAACGTTAGTGAACTTGTTTTCACCTGCCAGGGTATAACAATTTCTAAGTGGAGGAGCAGTAGGTCTCCATACTTGAAATGTTACATTGTACCTTCCTCCTCTACTGGAGACAAATGTTCGCCACTCCCCCACCTCTCCACAACACCTAAACCTGAAGGTTGGAGTGATTACTTGAGAACGTGCTGGCAGGGTGGGTGAATTGCTATTATCTTGAAAAGGAGGGTCAGTATCTACATCTTTATCAGTGCGTAAGCAAACTTGAGCTGTTTTTTACACAGAAATTTCACCTTTTATGGCTATTTATATTATTAGACTTACCTTCAGAATTACATAAAAGTATAGTTATTGCTCCAAAGATATAAAGAGCCTCAAAGACTATCATGGTGGACTCTGAAGATGACAAGTAATTCAACCATACTATTTCAGCGAAGCGAGCGAAGCGAGCGGAGCTGACTCTCTAATGAGTTCGCGATATAATTGGCGAGCGAGCGTAGCGAGCGAGACACTTACAGGGGTAACACAATCGAAAATCGGGGATGTTTGTTTATTTAGATGTATGTATGTCATTTTGTACTTTGACCCTCCGTATTTTTGTGTTCGCTCCGCGTTCGACCCCGTCCCAAACTTCACTAAACAGAATTCTCCGGTTTAGCGACCATTACCCGTATCACCTTAGAAATTGAATTGTTTACTGCTTTGAATTCTTTTGCGGGTGCATTTTAAACGCAAAAACTTATGGGAGCTCCATTTCTATTCGAGTTAGTCGCTATTTGTCACAGTTATAAGCCCTACTCAACAGCATTTACTTGTAAATTCATTGTCCACTAGACGAACCGCGAAGGTAAGTCTTGCGTAGGTATGTTCAGTTGTGTGAAAGTATTGTGCGTTACAACTACTATCAAGAATGTCACAAAGGAAACTTTAAATAAAGTGACTTGATTTTGTTGCTTCTTTTTCAATTCAAACAGTTGCTGGGAGCGGTTACTATGGCTTTGAATCCCCTTTACCCCATAATAATTTAAAAACTTGACTATATTTTAGTTGCTTGAGTGTTACTTGTTAAAATCAATAATTTAACAATAGTGTAGTTTAAGGCTCGCTCGCCATTAATGTGCTCAAGCACACCACTAGTTTAGATATATGTAAGGACGTATATATGTCATTTTGTACTTTGACCCTCGCGTTTTTGTGTTAGTTATGTGGTCGACCCCGTCCCAAATTGCACTAAACAGAATCCTCTGGTTTATCGATCAGTACCCGTATCACCCTAGAAATTGAATGTTTTACCGTTTTTGAATTCTTTGGTCGGGTCAGTTCAAACTTGTAAACTAAAGGGAACTTCCATTTCTATTCGGAGTTAGTGGCGGTGGTAAGTCAATGCGCCCTTTGTTCATGGTTATAACCGTGCGCAACAGTATTTACTTTAAATTACATTGTCGCCTATACTACTGCGAATATACGTCTGTGTAGTGCATGTCCAGTTGTGTCAAAGTCATTGTGGGTGTTACAACCACTACTTAGCTAAAGATTATTACAAATACCACTTTTAAATAACGTGTATTGTTTTGTTGTTGTTTTTTTCCTTCCAAGCAGTTGCAGAGAGTTGTTACTATGGCACTGAAATCCCTTTACCCTGTATGCTAAATTAAAAAACTGGACCTTATTTTCAGTAACTTCAGAGTTAGAAATCAAAATATAAAAATAGTGTAGTCTTTAGGCTCGCTCGCCATTTGTGCTCAAGCACATCACTAGTTTATTTATTGGCGAGCGAGCGTAGCGAGCGAGACACTTACAGCGGTAACACAATCGAAAATCGGGGATGTTTATGAATTTATTTGTTTGTATATATGTTTGGACGTACGTATGTCATTTTGTACTTTGACCCTCGCGTTTTTGTGTTAGTTATGTGGTCGACCCCGTCCCAAATTGCACTAAACAGAATCCTCTGGTTTATCGATCAGTACCCGTATCACCCTAGAAATTGAATTGTTTACCGTTTTGAATTCTTTTGCGGGTGCAGTTCAAACTTGTAAACTTAAGGGACTTCCATTTCTATTCGAGTTAGTGGCGGTGGTAAGTCAATGCGCTCTTTGTCATGGTTATAAGCCGTGCGCAACAGTATTTACTTTAAAATACATTGTCCACTATACTACTGCGAAGATAAGTCTGTGTAGGTGCATGTCCAGTTGTGTCAAAGCATTGTGTGTTACAACCACTACTTAGCTAAAGATTATTACAAAGAAAACTTTTAAATAACGTGTATTGTTTTGTTGTTGTTTTTTTCCTTCCAAGCAGTTGCAGAGAGTTGTTACTATGGCACTGAAATCCCTTTACCCTGTATGCTAAATTAAAAAACTGGACCTTATTTTCAGTAACTTCAGAGTTAGAAATCAAAATATAAAAATAGTGTAGTCTTTAGGCTCGCTCGCCATTTGTGCTCAAGCACATCACTAGTTTATTTATTGGCGAGCGAGCGTAGCGAGCGAGACACTTACAGCGGTAACACAATCGAAAATCGGGGATGTTTATGAATTTATTTGTTTGTATATATGTTTGGACGTACGTATGTCATTTTGTACTTTGACCCTCGCGTTTTTGTGTTAGTTATGTGGTCGACCCCGTCCCAAATTGCACTAAACAGAATCCTCTGGTTTAACGATCAGTACCCGTATCACCCTAGAAATTGAATTGTTTTACCGTGTTGAAATTCTTTTGCGGGTGCAGTTCCAAACTTGTAAACTTAAGGGACCTTCCATTTCTATTCGAGGTAGTGGCGGGGTTAAGTCAATTGCGGCTCTTTGTCATGGTTATAAGCCGTGCGCAACATTATTTACTTAAATACATTGTCCACTTATACTACTGCGAAGTAGTCTGGTGTAAGGTGGCATTTTCCAGTTTTTGTCAACGCAGTGTGTGTACAACCACTACTTACTAAAGAATAAACGGTAATTGTTTTGTTGTTTGTTTTTTTTCCCTCAATTCAAGCATTGGCAGAGCGTTTTTACTATGGCACTGACATCCTTTACCTTATGCGAGATTAAAAAAACGACCTTGGCCTCAGTCAGTAGCTCCTGTTAGAAGTCAAAATCATTCATATAAAAATATTATAGTCTTTAGGCTCGCTCGCCATTTGTGCTCAAGCACATCACTAGTTTATTTGTATATATGTTTGGACGTACGTATGTCATTTTGTACTTTGACCCTCGCGTTATTGTGTTAGTTATGTGGTCGACCCCGTCCCAAATTGCACTAAACAGAATCCTCTGGTTTATCGATCAGTACCCGTATCACCCTAGAAATTGAATTGTTTACCGTTTTGAATTCTTTTGCGGGTGCAGTTAAAACTTGAAAACTTAAGGGACTTCCATTTCTATTCGAGTTAGTGGCGGTGGTAAGTCAATGCGCTCTATGGCATGGTTATAAGCCGTGCGCAACAGTATTTACTTGAAAATACATTGTCCACTAGACTACTGCGAAGATAAGTCTGTGTAGGTGCATGTCCAGTTGTGTCAAAACATTGTGTGTTACAACCACTACTTAGATCACAAAGAAAACTTTTAAATAACGTGTATTGTTTTGTTGTTTTTTCCTTCAATTCAAGCAGTTGCAGAGAGTTGTTACTATGGCACTGAAATCCCTTTACCTTGTATGCTAAATTTAAAAAATGGACCTTATTTTCAGTAGCTTCAGTGTTAAATCATTCATATAAAAATAGTATAGTCTTTAGGCTCGTTCGCCATTTGTGCTCAAGCACATCACTAGTATATTATATTTAGGTCTAGAATTTTTTTTTGTTCTTGCGTGGGCGTACGTGGATACCCTTTCTCCTACGCGCTTGCGCGGGTCGGGTAACCTTCTTAGCAATATTTTGTTTTGTTTACCCGCCGTACGAAGTAGCAATGCCCAGTAGATAAAACGTTAGAAACGCTCGGTCAAGAGCTTTGAGGGCGTTAGAAATTCCTGAAGAAAAATTAGTAAGGAGAGCGATAAGAAATGAAAAAGACAGGGCAAGGAGGAGGAGAGCTAAAACGAAACAGAAACAGGTAGCAAAGTAAAGAATCTGACAGTATTTTGTAGCCACACCAAGCATGCATGGAATAGCTGCAATTACAGAAAACATGCATCGCTCGCTTTGCTATTTTGTGCTATTAGAGCACATCACTAGTATGATAACCAGACTAATTGGCGAGCGAGCATAGCGAGCGAGACACACTTACAGGGGTAACACAATAGAAAATCCGGGATGTTTGTTTATTGGCGAGCGAGCGTAGCGAGCGAGACACTTACAGGGGTAACACAATCGAAAATCGGAAATGTTTGTTTATTATCGAGCGAGCGAAGCGAGCGAGATACTATTAGGGGTGGATAATGCAAAATCGGGTATATGTTATAGGCTATTTAACGAAGTTAAATGAGGTTAACGGCAGGAGCTGGGTTGCGGCGCCCACTCCGGGAAGGTGTGGCGCACACGGGAAGCGCATGCTCACGAAGGCACACGTGGCCAGGAGTTACACGGGCTTAGTTACGAGAGCGAGTGCCAGGCAGGAACGCTACCAACTTTTGGTTCCCACCATCCTCCCCTAACTTTCTTTTTATTTTACAACTAGGTTGTTAGACTCCATCACATATCATGTGATGTGAAACTGGGCTGGCCACTAGGCCCCTATGCGCAGCGCAATCTGCGAAAAAGGGGCCTTCCCCCCAAAGCGGGGGATGTCTTAGCATGAAAGGGGTTGGGTTTAACACACCTCTGCACTGACCGGTGGGTAGCCAGCCCAGTTCCTGCCAAAGATGAGGTTTATAGGAAATGATACACAACATTACCTCTGGTTAGCGACTAGAGTTAAATGTATGTATGTATGGATGGTACTTATGCTCTTTTAACGCGCGAGCTTCTAATTACGTAAGTTAGGTAAAGCGTTCACAGTTCCAGTATTTTTCAATTAACGAGCGCGGAGAATCATACTGCACTGCCTTACGCAACTTTGTTTCAACCAAAAAGTTTACAGCTACTCTCTTTTTGAAACAATTGTGAAGTCTTTGTCAAGCTGCGCTTCTTTGCCACTGCTTTCGAAGTTTATTCAGGTAATTCTGTTAGTTTAGTCTGGGATCAGAGACTTTAGATTCTCTGATGCTAACTGAGAATGGAAAGGGTTACACTGTGCACTACAGTTAGATGTAATTTCTGTCCTGTAAAAAGAGTCTGCTCGCTCGCCATGCATTTGCGCTATTCGAGCGCACCACTAGTTTAGATATATGTATGGACGTATGTATGTCATTTTGTACTTTGACCCTCGCGTTTTTGTGTTAGTTCGGTTGTCGACCCCCGTCCCTAATTGCACTAAACAGAATCCTCTGGTTTATCGATCAGTACCCGTATCACCCTAGAAATTGAATTGTTTACCGTTTTGAATTCTTTTGCGGGTGCAGTTAAAACTTGAAAACATAAGGGACTTCCATTTCTATTCGAGTTAGTGGCGGTGACAAGTCAATGCGATCTTTGTCATGGATATAAGCCGTGCGCAACGGTATTTACTTGAAAATACATTGTCCACTAGACTACTGCGAAGGTAAGTCTGTGTAGGTGCATTTCCAGTTGTGTCAAAGCATTGTGTATTACAACCACTACTTAGCTGAACAATATCACAAAGAAAACGATTAAATAACGTGTATTGTTTTGTTGTTGTTTTTTTCCTTCAATTCAAGCAGTTGCAGAGAGTTGTTCTGAAATCCCATTACTGTGTATGCGAAATTTAAAAACTGGACCTTATTTTCAGTAGCTTCAGTGTTAGAAGTCAAAATCATTCATATAAAAATGGTATAGTCTTTAGGCTCGCTCGCCATTTGTGCTCAAGCACATCACTAGTTTATTTATTTATTTATTGGCGAGCGAGCGTAGCGAGCGAGACACTTACAGGGGTAACACAATCGAAAATCGGGGATGTCAGTTTATTTATTTATTTGTATATATGTATGGACGTACGTAAGGCATTTTTGTACTTTGACCCTCGCGTTTTTGTGTTAGTTCGGTTGTCGACCCCGTCCCAAATTGCACTAAACAGAATCCTCTGGTTTATCGATCAGTACCTGTATCACCCTAGAAATTGAATTGTTTACCGTTTTGAATTCTTTTGCGGGTGCAGTTCAAACTTGACAACTTAAGGGACTTCCATTTCTATTCGAGTTAGTGGCGGTGGTACGTCAATGCGCTCTTTGTCATGGTTATAAGCCGTGCGCACAGTATTTACCTGAAAATACATTGTCCACAAGACTACTGCGAAGGTAAGTCTGTGTAGGTGCATGTCCAGCTGTGTCAAAGCATTGTGTGTTACAACCACTACTTAGCTAAAGAATATCACAAAGAAAACTTTTAAATAACATGTATTGTTTTGTTGTTGTTGTTTTTTCCTTCAATTCAAGCAGTTGCAGAGAGTTGTTACTATGGCACTGAAATCCCTTTACCCTGTATGCTAAATTAAAAAAACTGGACCTTATTTTCAGTAGCTTCAGTGTTAGAAGTCAATAAAAATAGTATAGTCTTTAGGCTCGTCGCCATTTGTGCTCAAGCACACCACTAGTTTATTTATTTATCTGTTTATGGGGTACGTGAGACCACTGTTTTCGCCCCCGCTTCTAATTACGTAAGTTAGGTAAAGCGTTCACAGTTCCAGTATTTTTCAATTAACGAGCGCGGAGAATCCTGCTGCACAGTATAGTTTACAACTACTCTCTTCTTGAAACAATTGTGAAGTCTTTGTCAAGCTGCGCTTCTTTGCCACTGCTTTCGAAGTTTATTTAGGTAATTCTGTTAGTTTAGTCTGGGCTCAGAGACTTTAGATTCTCTGATGCTAACTGAGAATGGAAAGGGTTACACTGTGCACTACAGTTAGATGTAATTTCTGTCCTATTTTTCTGTAAAAAGAGTCTGCTCGCTCGCCATGCATTTGCGCTATTCGAGCGCACCACTAGTTTATCTGTTTATGGGGAACGTGAGACTTCTGTTTTCGCCCGCGCCTCTAATTACGTAAGTTAGGTAAAGCGAGTTCCAGTATTTTCAATTAACGAGCGCGGAGAATCATCCTGCTGCACTGCCTTACGCAACTATGGTTATAAGCCGTGCGCACAGTATTTACCTGAAAATACATTGTCCACTAGACTACTGCGAAGGAAAGTCTGTGTAGGTGCATGTCCAGCTGTGTCAAAGCATTGTGTGTTACAACCACTACTTAGCTAAAGAATATCACAAAGAAAACTTTTAAAAAACGTGTATTGTTTTGTTATTGTTGTTTTTTCCTCCTTCAATTCAAGCAGTTGCAGAGAGTTGTTACGATGGGCACTGAAATCCCTTTACCCTGTATGCTAAATTAAAAAACTGGACCTTATTTTCAGTAGCTTCTGTGTTAGAAGTCAATAAAAATAGTATAGTCTTTAGGCTCGCTCGCCATTTGTGCTCAAGCACACCACTAGTGTGTATATATGTATGTATGTATGAATTGCACGTATGCCCTTTAAACGCGCGCGCGGGGAACTTTTTTCTTACGGCTTTTTAGGCTTTACCCCAGTTTATTCTGAAACTACAGAATTACGCAAGCCTTACTTTATACTTAAGCTCCAAAGTGTGAGAAAATTACTGCGAAAATGCTTGCTTTTCAAGAAACAAAAAGTTGATTCCAACGGTTACTATGGCATTGAAAACCCTTTACCAGATTTATATTCAAAACTTCGCCTTTTTTACGGCTAAGTGCGGCTTGTTAGTTGTCAAGAGCCACCTGTAGTCTGTACTAAGAGAGCTATCACTACTTCTGAAAAGCGTATGTAAGCACATAAATTATTAATGCTAAGGAAGCTACTACTACTCCAGGGATGCTGAGGTAAGTACGTAATTCCATATTATTGTTAGCTAAATATGCAAAAATAACTCTGGCCTTTCTTTTATAGCTAAGAGCTTGTTGTCAACAGTGACTGGTAAATTCAAATAGTCAGAATGACTCAAATTTGGTACTACAAAAGTTACCACTGCTCAAGAAAATGAGGTAAGAAAGTAATTTTGTATTTGTGTGCTAAAATTGATTGTCTTTTGTTTTTGTAGGTGAGAGCTTGTTGTCAAGAATTCAAGGTAATTCAGATGGTCAAAGTACTTCAATTTGATACTACAGAAGTTATCAATACTCAAGAATGAGGTAAGTAGTAATTCCATATATATTGGCTAAAATTACAAATAATAACACTGGTTTATTTTTTATCGTAGCTGAGAGCTTGTTCAAGAGTTACTGGTGATTGAAATTATCAGAATGGTTGATGTTTGATACTACAAAAGTTACCATTAATCAGGTAAGTGAGTGATTTTGTATTTGTTTTCTGAAATAAAATGTCATAACTGTTATTATAGTTTGCATGAAGTAAGCTAAAAATAGTAACACTTTATGTTACCTAGCTATCAGGCTCGCTCGCCATTTGTGCTCAAGCACACCACTAGTATATATATGTATGTATGTATGGATGGTACGTATGCTCTTTAAACGCGCGCGCGGGAAACTTTCTCCAAAAAAGACGGCTTTTTAGGCTTGACCCCAGTTTATTCTGAAACTACAGCATTAAGCAAGCCTTACTTTATACTTAAGCACAGAAGTGTGAGCAAATTCAGGCGAAAACGCTTGCTTTTCAAGAAACAAAAAGTTGATTCTACCGGTTATTATGGCATTGAAGACCCTTTTCCAGACTTCATTTCAAAACTTCGCCGTTTTATGGGGGGATACGGAGTGCCGGTTGTTGGTTGTCAAGAGCCGTTGGTAGTCAGAATGCCGTAGTATTAATGCTAAGGAAGCTACTACTTCTCGAGGGAAGCTGAGATAAGTACGCAATTCCATATTTGTTAGCTAAATATGCAAAATTAACTCTGGCCTTTCTTTTTTGTAGCTAAGAGCTTGTCAACAGTGACTGGTAAATTCAAATAGTCAGATTGGCTCAAATTTGGTACTACAAAAGGTACCACTGCTCAAGAAAATGAGGTAAGAAAGTAATTTTGTATTAGTGTGCTAAAATTGATTGTCTTTTGTTTTTGTAGGTGATAGCTTGTTGTCAAGAATTCAAGGTAATTCAGATAGTCAAAGTAACTTCAATTTGATACTACAGAAGTTATCAATACTCAAAAATGATGTAAGTAGTAATTCCATATTTGTTGGCTAAAATTACAAATAATAACACTGGTTTATTTTTTATCGTAGCTGAGAGCTTGTTCAAGAGTTACTGGTGATTGAAATTATCAGAATGGTTGATGTTTGATACTACAAAAGTTACCATTAGTCAGGTAAGAGAGTGATTTGGTATTTGTTTGCTAAAAAATCAAATGTCATAACTGCTATTATAGTGTTTGCATGAAGTAAGCTAAAACATAGTAACATTTTATGTTACCTAACTATCAGGCTCGCTCGCCATTTGTGCTCAAGCACACCACTAGTTTATTTGTATATATGTATGGACGTATGTATGTCGTTTTGTACTTTGACCCTAAGTATTTTTGTGTTTGCTCCGCGTTCGACCCCGTCCCAAACTTCACTAAACAGAATCCTCCGGTTTAGCGACCATTACCCGTATCACCTTAGAAATTGAATTGTTTACTGCTTTGAATTCTTTTGCGGGTGCAGTTAAAACGCAAAAACTTATGGGAGCTCCATTTCTATTCGAGTTAGTCGATATTTGTCACAGTTATAAGCCCTACTGAACAGCATTTACTGGTAAATTCATTGTCCACTAGACGAACCACGAAGGTAAGTCTTGCGTAGGTATGTTCAGTTGTGTGAAAGTATTGTGCGTTACAACTACTAGAATATCACAAAGAAATTTTTAAATTAGGTGATTTGATTTTGTTGCTTCTTTTTCAATTCAAACTGTTGCGGGAGCGGTTACTATGACATTGAAACCCCTTTACCGCATACGTAATTTAATAACTTGACTTTATTTTAGTAGCTTGAGTGTTAGTTGTTAAAATCAAATTTAACAATAGTGTAGTTTAAGGCTCGCTCGCCATTTGTGCTCTAGCACACCACTAG
>WLWD01001630.1_pt1 | contig 29263 bp, 9 predicted proteins | sample 6712731 | NCBI WGS metagenome assembly WLWD01 (sample SAMN12718690, study PRJNA576275) | sponge metagenome | isolation source: marine sponge | host: Mycale hentscheli | place: New Zealand: South Island, Marlborough, Capsize Point | collected 2014-11-01
TGGACAATTTGGTTCTTAAAGAGTTCAATTTGTCATGATTGAGGGGTTGAAATCCGCCATACTTATTACATCCAAGAAGTAATGCTGAGTGGACAGTCACGCCATTGATCAGGAATGCTGCTACACCAGTAGGGGCTGTTAGTAACACAGTGACATCATCGGGCTCTATTGTACCTGACAGTTTGAGTAGTTCTAGAGTGTCTGAGTGAATTAGTTTGATCACATGGGATTTGCCAACACCACCAGGACCACTCACGAAAACACAATACGGTTCAATTGGTTTCACATTTTTTAATGATAAAACTGCTTTTTTGCACCATTTACGGTGGAACATGACTATTAGTCTTTGTTTGGTATTAAGACCTCTGAGGAGTGTTCTGTATTGGCTAGCTGGAATTTCTTGTTTATGGGCTGCACTTTCAAACCTTGCATGTACAGAAGTCTGGGTTGTGGATGTGAAAAGATTGGCATTTTGGTCAATGTCTTCCTGGGGCACTTCAGTTAGAGTTTCAGAACCAGCTGCTAGGGATTGGGCTTGAACTGACTCAGTATTTGGGGCAATAAGATTCCATGCATGTTCAGGAATATTGTTTTCTTCCATTTCAAGACTATCAATATTGGCTAGCGTGTATTTCTGTTCATTAGTGGTTACAATGTGTCTGACATGGTTGTAGTGCTCTTCATAGGTTGAATAGCCTCCTAATAGGTCAGTGGTTTCATTAAACCAAGGATAATACAACATTAGTTTGGCTCTGAACCAGTTAGTAGAATCACAATCTCTATTGAAACTTCTGAATCTGATGACAGCTTGTTTACGTTTATTCATTTTACCATAGCCATCAGTTAGTGTGATCTGTGTAGGCTTAGTATCAGTTTCAACTGGGGGAAGAACATCATTGTTAACACTCTCTACATCTTTTGGTGGGTATTTAGTAACGTAAGTGGCAGCAAACTCAGCTAGACACATGCACTGAAGTTCATTGGGTCTGTGCTCATATCTGTCAATAAGACTCTTTTGAAACACATTGGTGTCCTCCTCATCTAAATCTTTCAGGGCATTTTTATCTTTCAACACGGCTATTCTATCAGTTCTACAATTAGTGTCAACAAAAACCACTGATCTGCTCAATTGTTTCATTGGTAGTGACAGGATTCTGTATGCAGCTTCTTGAGCACTGACTTCTCTGTGGGTAAGAAAAGCAGAACCAACTTTACGCATTTGAATTTTTAGTTCTTCTGTTCTGGCTTCAGCTGCGACATTTCTTAATAATTCTCCCATGGATCTTTCTGATTTCATAATGTAAGAGGCAACATACATGACACATGCATAGGCATTGAGGACATATTGGATATCCATGTTGGCTTGCCATGCTAATATTACAGAGGCATTGTAATTGTTGATATTGCATTCATTGGGCTTTTGTTTCAGAATGACAACACTGGATTTAGTGGACACCTGTAAGGCTGTCACATATTGGTCTAGTGTCACAATGGATTTGTTTAGCAGCTCACTCATGCTGTCATTAGGATTCTCTGCTAGTGCTTTGTACACAGAAGTAAGAATATCAGTGTAATCAGAGGCAGTCTCACTGGGTTCAGATATTATTGTCTCATTACTGGGAGGATGAGGGAAATTAAAACGACAACGTCTATTACGTTTGCAATAATTGGAATGTTTGTGTTGTTGTAACAGTAGCACCATGTCTTTCAGTTTGCTGTCTTTGTCAGGTATTTCACATGTGATGTATTGGTCTATAAACTGACACACACTGGCATTGCTGTCTACACCATATTTGGGGGCATCTTTGATCCATAACAAACAGTGAGCATGTGGGGAGCCTCTGGCTTGAAACTCAATTCTGATGGCATACTCTACTAGTTCACCAAGTGGATTAGCTGAGGACTTAAGAAAGTCGTGAAAGAATGTATTGAGTCTGTATTGGTAATGTCTAGCAGCAGTGACTGGGTTGCGTCTGATCCAGTTGGCTTTATCTTCAAAAGACAGGGCAGCTACTTGTTCATCAGTGTATGTAACACCATACTGCCTGGCTATTGTCTGAATCACATCTGGCCATTTCATGTCTGCAGCAGACAATGTGAAAAACCAAGTGGGAGTTCCAAGCTGACGTATCATGGCTAACAACTCATAGAAGGTTTTTTGGTAGTATGCTGGGGAACCTCGCAAATTTTTCATGAAACTGTATGCTTTATCTTTACGCACACACTGGCTCACTATATTCTTGTCTCGGGCTTGTTGGGCTGTAAAATTTCTGCCGGGTTTTTGTCTCCAAATAAAATTATGGGCATCATCTAGAATTTGTTTGGCTTCAACAATGTACTGGGCAACAAACAAATAGTCAGTATCTTTGGCAAATCTACCATCAACATTAAGAAGTCTCTGGTTGAAATATTTCCGATAAGTTATTTTGTTGGGTCTCTCTGTGGTAAAACACCCACTACTGATTGGAAATTTCTCTGGATTTGACATGGCTTCAAAGTTAGGATCAGTCATGATAAACAATGGGGTTTGACCTTCAGCTGGTGCAACACAAACTACTTCATTGAAAGTTTCAGGATTTTCTATGGTCATCATGCTGGCAAGTGGGCCACCTGTAATTTGTCTGGTATATTCATCACCTTCTTCTATGGCATTGTCTTCAAATGACTGTTTGTTGTGGTCATTATTAATAAAGGGGGAATTGCTACTGGCCTCACTAGTAGTGGCATGTGTGGTATTGTCAATATGTTCAGTATCTTGCTCACTGAGTGACATTGGTAGAGGACTAGGATTGTGAGATAAGGATTGATTATTAGGAACTGAATGACTCCCAACATTTACATTCTCATTTTGAGTTACATGTACTACAAGTTTGTCTAGACCAACAAAATGGCACTGCATGAGAAGACCAAGATTAACTTCACAATTACTGTGGTCATTGACTGGACTAGTTATAGATACAGTACAACCAGATTGCCTTGCCTGGACTACATTGACTGATACATGGTACATATTGGCTATTGCTGCAATCACCACATGATCACCCCAAGATCCATTCCTAACTCTGTCTACATATCTGGCATACACCAATGCAGACCTTGTGTCAGGATCTGTAACTGAGGCAATACTGGCATCTACAGCACTAGGGATTTCTGTGTCACTGTTGAGAACATTATCGGGTGCTATATATCCACTCATAGCCACTGGCATGTCAGGACCACGCCTCCAGTCTAGCTGGAGAGGAAATGTCTAAACAACAACAACATTGTACAACAAACATAGCAACTATATCACTTTATGTATTCATTGCTCATAACTGCACTGTTAAAAATGGGGTGTATGGGAATCCCATTTTGGGGTGTCCAGGTAACACTGGCTGTACTACTCCGCATAGGGTGTTTCCATTTCACCTAGAGGAAGTGTTCAGTTACACCCCTGTACACCCTTCATTATACCAAATGGGGTGTTGTGATACGCCCATGTCCAAGTTCTATTACACCCCTATTAGGGCTCATAATGCACCAAATATGGTGTTATTGATACTCTACCAATGGGGTGTTGTGATACTCCCTTAAACTAGCTACTACAACACTCCAAATGGTGTTCTACAATACTCACTTTATAGCCATATATTTTAGTGTGTAAAATTTATTCCAGTAATCAGCAAATGCAATAAATATTAGTCCGTGATGTGACATTGTATCTGTGTGATAGGTGAAGAATTAACTGTTCATGAATGAATGAAGATGCTCAGGACTTCTTCATACAGCCAGGATGATTAGAACTGTTCATCACTCATGTCAGCTGTGATCTACAAACAGCAACAATAAACAAAAAACAACAAAACATAATGGTAATTGACTTCGGATATTCCATACCCTTGCCCAAATCTCAGCATGTCATACTTTTTTCAAAAGTAAATTTAAATAAAACATTGTACTTGTTTAAAAATGACGACAACAATAGTAATGTTTAGAAGACAATAAGGACCCAACTTCGTTTATTATTCCATGGACATAATTTGACACTCAAGTCATGTCCCACACTTTCTCTTGAAGTCTTTATGAAGTTCATCCACACTTTCATTTAACCTATTAGTATCATATCAACACTATATGATTGGAAACATTCTACTAAGTGTCTTTTGTATTGATACCCACTTGTGTACAAACTGACTGTTCAGTTCCCTACCAGTCTTACTGCACACTTCATGTAATAGTTAAGAACAAACTAAAATATTTCTCTCTCCTCCCCACCATACACTCACACTATGACGATCAAATAATTTTCAAATATAGCTTAAGCAAGGATCCTTTACCAATAAGAAGTGCCCATGATACAGACCTTTATGAAGTGCCTGTGACCCTTTACCAACATGAAGTGTGTATAACACAGACCTTTATAAAGTGCCTGTGACCCTTTACCAATACAAACATGATACAGACCTTTATGAAGTGCATGTGACCCTTTACCAACATGAAGTGTCTATAACACAGACCTTTATGAAGTGCCTGTGACCCTTTACCAACATGAAGTATCTATAATACAGACCTTTATGAAGTGCCTGTGACCCTTTACCAACATGAAGTGTCTATAACACAGACCTTTATGAAGTGCCTGTGACTCTATACCAACATGAAGTATCTATAATACAGACCTTTATAAAGTGCCTGTCACCCTTTACCAATACAAAGTGCCCATGCTACAGACCTTAAAGACGGCCCTGTGACCCTTTACCTGCATGAAATGTCTATGATACAGATCTTTCCAAGGTCCTACAGGATCAGAAATTGTTTACCTAAGTGCCTATAATACAAACCTTTAGTCTATAAAGTGTATATTACACAGACTTCACCAAGTGGAATCAGAAAACTTTATTAAGTAAAGGTTCACTGAAGTCATTTTATAGGGATCTTTAGTGGGATCAGAAACAGAACTGTATACAAGTGCTATATGATAGTATAGGCTGCCAATTGCTGCCTACACGGTCTATCAAGCCGCTTATTTCATTCAATCAATCAAACTATAGCTTACAACAAATTACTGCTGTTAATCTAGCTCCACAATTATAGAATTTACGCTAAATTGGATAGCCGTAAGTTACTAGAAATTTGCCCCTACCCCACTGTGGGCCTGCCCACATGAGATCTTTATCAATGTTAAGTTTTGTAGTCAGAAGTATTTTTGTTGAGTTTTATGGTCATGTGCAGTAGGTAGCGGTAGCGTGTGTATGTGTGTTAGCAAGGATTGTACGATCACAAGACCAGAACATTGCAGCATTTTGTGTGAACAGTAGGCGGGAGTTTGTGTTAGTATTTAAGTTGTGTGTCTCGTGGTTCGAGTTAGTTCTATGTCATCTCAGTTCGCTGTGTGTCGTTATCCTGTGTTTAAAGTAATTTAATTCATGGTTCGCCGGGTAGTCAGCAGGAGGCATACACTCTGGTGGCAACAACTACTTTGCTGTCTCCAGGTGCGAGCAAGAGAAGGGAGCGAGTAATCCAGACCTAATCGAGCCCACACCCACATCATTCTAATTTAATACAGATAATAACGTTATCAATAATATATGGCAATTTAAAAATAGTAAAGTTTAGGTAAGCACTCCCTATGAATATTCTAGAACACATCTGCTCGGTAAGGAATGTCTTGTCACAACAACGTAAATCAGATATATGGTAAAGGGTTCCTGATCTAAACAGGTACTTGAACCTGGTCAACCAAATAAATGGTAAAGGGTGTGTTGTCACAATAAGGTAACACAAGTACTTGGTAAAGGGTTCCCGATCCTACATCAACCAATTTCATGGTAAAGGGTGCCTTGAATATTTAGTAAAGAATTCCTATAACCTTGTAAAATATTGAGGTTGTGTCACAGGCATTTGGTCAACCGTAAAGTATGTCAAATACAGTAACCCACAGTCTAGAACTTGGTAAAGGGTCCCTAATTCCAATTAACAGGCCCATTCACCAGGACTCACATTTAGTCAGCAATCACACGTTAGGTATCTGACAAGCATAAAGTATTTAAACAGTTATTGTTGGAGTGAGAGAGTTGACAGTCCTGTGGTAGGCACATTAAAGGTGTATCATAGTTACTAGGCTAATCCTACATATATCACAAGGAGTCTAGCCATCATGGTATTTGGTAAAGGTCACCAATCCTAAAAGAGGTGACATTTCAATATATGTGACCGGTTTTGGGAAAATCGGCCTAAACGCGGCATCTAAAGTTTTCTAATTTATTCTACCAGTATGCTGCACGGGGCCTTGGGATGCCGTCCTCCTAATTTGGAAGCTGTAGCACAAGCCGTCTTCGCCCTACGCACTACAACACTTCAGTATTTTTGCTAAACTTATTATTGCTTATTTCGAAAAAACGCCGGGTAAAGGATTGCTAAGGTCAGGGGGCGTGCCTTGTGTCCGTATACTATTACTGCGTGTCTCCGGGACACTACGGAATAAACCAGTTACAGGCGGATTGAAAGAAGTCTAAAAGGCTTAATGCAGGGCTCCTTAAGAAACTATGAAGACGAGAATTGCGTGAGTACGTGAATTATGTAGAATAGTAAGTGAATTAGTTAGCTACAGTTTTTTCCCGGCTGTTAGTGAAAAGCCCGCCAATAATTTCTTAGCAACTCTCCGTACACGAGTCCAACCGGCTAGTGTTTCTAGCCTCCTAGTGTGAGTTCTAGAGCACACCAGAGCTTACAACTGCATCATAAGCTAGAGCTAACTGGTGTCTATCCATTTGTGCCATAAAAAAAATTTCGAAAAAAATCGACCCATAAGGCTTTACCCGGGGATACTGAAAAAAATTGTTTGCCGCGTTTAGGCCGATTTTCCCAAAACCGGTCACATATTGGTATAGGGTGTCTTGTCAATAGACATGTTATACTAACGAACTCTCAATTTTTTGTGCCACATGATGCACAGTTTTCCAACCAATGGTCACTTCTATATTCATAAGCTCCAGTGTCCTCTTAGCTCCATCAATGCTGCAGATAGCATGGTGGAACTCCCAACTGCCTGAAAATAGAGATGGGAAAAAAAAGTTAATGAAAGTAACCTCAAGATGTGTTAGACTCCTGATTCTAAATATAGCCCAAACATGTGCTTTGCATGCATAAAAGGTCATCAAACACTCCTGACTTGAGTAAATATGAATGTGTGCTAAAATAACTTCCAGATAAAATATGCATTCACAATTTAGAAGTAGCTAGCTACTGTCTACTACTACATAATGACTGCCACATTTTTTAACCAATATCCCAGCAGATTTATTCAGCATATATTCTGGGGGCTGCATCTATGATGCTGAGGCTTCTCTTTACTGCTGTAAGATACTAATACAATTTTCAATCAATACTTTCTTTCACTGGTCATTAAAAAGTTGTAGCTATCCAAGTCAAACTCAAACATTATACAAATAGCGCACACCGTCACCACAAATTATGATAGTTCACCCACACTAAATCACTACCACTAAAAAATTACTTCATCTCAATCACATCTCTCTTCTGGGGGGCTCCGTCGAACCTGACCTTCACCATTATCTGCCTCGTACAACTCACACCACCGCGCACAAAATACGCGAAAACTGGAGAATTTATACCATACGCATCACGGACAATTATTGGTAAAGGGTCTTTGCTGGGGAGAAAAGGGCGTGGCTGCACTACGAGAGTAAAAGAAACGTTGCAAACTTACATGAGACATCGGAGGAAAACCGCTCACCTGGAAGCATCATTTACAATTTTTAGGTAGGTTTTGTCTCAGGTGATTTATACAGGTGTGGGGGGGTTGAGGTAGGGGGGGGATTTTGTAGAGTTAATTTAGCCAAATGATAATATTGAAGTCAGACAGATGAAAACAGGACAAACTATTATGAATTATGCACCTCAACTTTATAAAAGAAGTATTTTACTTTTTTTAATTTTTTTCTTAAAATGTTTTGTCAGGGAAAAAGTATGGAGGGTGAACGAAATGGGATGGGGGTGGGGGGAGGGAATCCCAACATTGCCATAGTCTCTATGAAACCCTGCCTTTACCTACCCCTATGCTGGGAAATATGTGATATAATTAGAACATAGTTCTGATTCAAATCTCCTCTCTCTTCCTCCCAATAACGTCCACTGCTTACTTGCAGTCTTGTAGAACTTGGCAGTAACCACTGAGGAGTGGCTGTGAACTTAAGCAGAGAAAGTGGCTATAGATTAAGATAGTGGGAAGGGTTGAAAGAATTGCATCTATAACTAAGTTTTGGGCTTGTAAGTGGTAGAGATAATACTACCAACAGGATAAGGAAAAGGTTTTGAATGCTTACACTGAGTCTCCATAGATGATTGGCATTTTCCTGAATTCTAAAAGTCATATCTAAATACGGCAGTAATGTGCTTTTAGCCAAAAACCCAAGTGTGATACTTTTATGTTCATATTTTATGTTGATATTTTTTTAGTTCTGTCACTTTTGGTTAAGGAGAAGGCTAGGTCGGTGGCTTGGAAAATATGAATGGGAAACTAGTGCTAGTTATATCCTGCATTGAACCCACTTACTTGTGTGTGTGTGTGTGTGTGTGTGTGTGTGTGTGTGTGTGTGTGTCCTTGGCTCAGGGCCAAGTTCAAGCCCCACTCTGGCAATTTTCCATTTGGTTTTCCATATGCCTCCCGCCAGTCCACCCAGCTGTGATTGGGTACCTGGCATTTGCTGGGGTGCAAATTCAAGGCCTTTCTCATGAAACAGCAATGTTTGGGTGGCCACGCCACTTGCTGTGAGGAAAGGCCTATTCTCCTGCGAGTTCCTAGCCTGGCTCCAGGAGCTTTGCTTGCATGGCTCACAGTGCCTGCTTAGTGCACAGGCATCCTGGGTCTGCCAGGTGTGCATGACCGCTTAACGGCAACAAGAGATTTACAAATTTGTATTTGGATGTGTGTGCATGTTCTTAGATGGACACTAATTGGTGGAGTTGAGGAACTATGAGCACGTGTTGGAGGATGTACTATGCTAGATGTTTGAACACAGCCATGTGAAGCACCACTGTCTTGTTCATAAGAGCTACAGGTATGTAACTGGGATATATGTTTTTGTTGCATTTTATTAATGTTTTCTCTTTTTGTCAGGCTGTAACGATTACAATGAAGTGATTTCAAGAAGTAAATGAAGACTATCTCTAAGTACAAGTGACATTTGTACGACATGTCTATCGAACATTACGTCTTTGTTTTTTTCTTTTCGTGATTATTTTACTGTTGATTATCTTTTGTTGGATTGTGATTATTGCATGTCTGTATTAAATGAATTGAAAAAAATAAAGGAAGTCATATGATCATCTGGTAGTGTTGAACCTAATAGTCCTGTCTGCTTATTATTCTGCTGCAAATGGACGTTTATCTGGGATACGGAGGGCGATAGCAGCAGAATACACCTCATTACTGGGGACAGGTGGTGGTGTTATTGTGATATTTTGATCAATGACATGCAATCACAGCAGTGTTGTTGTTCCTTAGTTATTCTAAACAATGCTTACACACTTGGCTATGCTACATGCATGTATGCATACAGATCAAACCATCTCAATTCAGATTCATAGACCAGTGTCTAGTGCACTCTGCCCGTAGTTTTTAGATACAGTAGCAACTTATTTCTCAAAAGTCAGTTTGGCCCAGATCGTAGGGAATGGTCCTGCAGAGGTGTGCAGATGGTGCAGGTCACAGGTGGAGGCCTTGGTCGCTGAGCAATTAGTGTCATGCTGCAGGGTGTGCAATGGATCCCCAGATAATCAGTAATGCATGCATATTTAATATGCATGCATAATAATATATCATGCATATTTAATATGCATGAGGCGCGAAATCCAAGATCTTGGGGATTAAACGTGTCCTTACATAGTAGAACATGTTCTTCCTTTATCACACTAACAATACTTATTACATGGTGACCATGGGCTCCTCCTACATAAAGTGGAGCCATAGCATGATCCCAAGCAAGTATCAATTTAATTGCACAGCAACTGCAGTCTCTCTATATACCATTTTTCTTGTGTCTGAACTGATTGTTATGCAATTTGTATTTAGATATGTGCCATAGGTTAAAAAATAGGTGGAGGTTGTGGTCCTGTGCAATGTTAGTGTCATCATGAGCGATGCAATAGGTCAGATATATGTGAAAGTCATGGGAGCTATGAAATTAATATAGTGAGATGTACCACTGACAAACGTAGACTGCCATGTGCTGTGCAGTTAGTACAATGATGAGGTTTATGTAGTTAGCACCCACCACACTGAATGCATAGCAACTGCATGGCCTTCCTACCTATGGTATATTATATACCTTACAACACGACTTTTTGTACATGTATCTCAGGATATGGAATGTGTGCAATTGGATCTAAATGCATCTATAAGTTGAGGCCATAGTCGCAATAGCATTTCCTCGATGTGTAACGGGTTCTGATATTCTTTACTCCTATTTTACACTTGCCAAGTTAGTATACTCATGTTTGCTATTGCTGCCTTTTACTTATTTAAACAAAACTGAATAAAAATAATAATATACACGTACATCAGTTTTAGTAGCAGGTCCTCAATCACACCACAACAGAACCAAGCAAGCTTACTGCTAACATACACCCATTTTAAACTTTGATTTTCTGCAAATAATTGTAGCATGTCACGCTACCAAGTCTACTAGATCATATGAGTGTGAATGAAATGAAATCAGTGAAATGACAACTAGTACAGCTAGTTAGTAGTTCAGTCTCATACAAGATGTATACAGTAGAGTGACTGCAGAGAACCCCAAGGCTCCCAGAGAACAGCTCATGGAAAACGATATCTGAATGGTAGACATATGACATTCCCAGCAGTACGGATGACTAGATCCATCGGTAAATTAGACTCCATCACAAGCGAAGGCCAACTTGGATTATTACCTACATATAATAATAATAATAACAGCGGTAGTAGTAGTAATACTAATAATATTATTATTAATAATAATTAACAACAACAGCAATGTATAACTAGAAAAAAAAAATCCTGACTGATGAGGATAAAAATAATGAAATTAGAGTAGTAATACTATAGCCGAGTCATTTAAAAAAAATAAAAATGTGTGGCATTCAATTGAAATACAACAGCAGTGACAGGCTGACAGACAGAATTATTGACAGACTGAATAACTTATTGAGTGACTGAGTGACTGACTGACAGACTGATGACAGATTGACTGACAACACACTGACTGACTAACAGATTGACTGACGACAGATTGACTGACTGACTGACAGATTGACTGACTAACAGATTGACTGACGACAGATTGACTGATGACAGATGACAGATTGACTGACTGACAGATTGACTGACTAACAGATTGACTGACTGACAGATTGACTGACGACAGATTGACTGACTGACAGATTGACTGACTAACAGATTGACTGATGACAGATTGACTGACTAAAATATTGACTGACGACAGATTGACTGACTAACAGATTGACTGACTAACAGATTGACTGATGACAGATTGACTGACTAAAATATTGACTGACGACAGATTGACTGACTAACAGATTGACTGACGACAGATTGACTGATGACAGATTGACTGACGACAGATTGACTGACTGACAGATTGACTGACTAACAGATTGACTGACTGACAGATTGACTGACGACAGATTGACTGACTAACAGATTGACTGACTGACAGATTGACTGACTGACAGATTGACTGACGACAGATTGACTGACTGACAGATTGACTGACTAACAGATTGACTGACGACAGATTGACTGACTGACAGATTGACTGACTAACAGATTGACTGACGACAGATTGACTGATGACACATTGACTGCACAGTAAAAAATGGGGTGCTTAATGGGCACCTTATGGGGTGTTAGAACGGCGCCTCCTCTACAACTCCTCACATGGTGCTCCCTTAACCCCCCTAACAGGGTGTAATGAAACACCCTTAAACACCTCTGTAGGCGTTTGTGTGGCACTCTAGACAGTGTTATGCATGCACCTCTAGCATGTGATCCAGAACACCTTTAGTGGTGCTTTTAGTACACCCTTAGTAATGTTTAGTGGGCACCTTTTTCAGTGTTATTAGTACGCCCCTACAGTTCTCATATTTTTTCTTTGTTATACTTTTTTTTTATAACAGTACATTCAATAAAAACAATGAATATGAGTAAAATAAATGATAATCATGTTCATGACTTCACTATAGTTTGCTTGTATTGTTCACAGAAATAACCTTCAGTCATTTCTTCAAATTTCTGGACATTTTGAGAAAATTGGTGCACTGAAAGTCTCCACACTCTCGCCTAAATGGAAATAACAATAACATTAAATATTTATAAATATTCAATTTCAGACTGATCATCTGAAAAATCACCAAATGTATTTGTTTGAATTGACTCCATTATCAAACACTCACTCTAGTTATAATTTTAAAAAAAATACTCAAAGTTGAACAGCCAAGCATTTACACAATCACTGAATAAATCCTCATTCTATGTTTATTTTCACTTTAGTTGGTTACGACTTCTCACACACACACAACTAATTCTAATATTCTACTTAGACCCTTTACCAAGTAAAGGCATATATGCCATGGTATACACATTTCCTCGATAACTTGTAGACTAGGTTGCACTCTACATACCTGACTGCTCTATGAAACATTGTGTACCATCGTGAAACTAGTGGAGACCTCTGTATATTAATACAACTCCTATGTGGCCTACATATATATAAGTACTTTTTAGTTATAAAAAAGATATTTTAATATGAAAACCCTTTACCTAAAGACATTCAATGACCGTTGCATATAGCCTGACATTGCTAACCCTTATCTCCTTTTAATATTGTGCGGGGTTGGAGGAAAGTGTCTGGGGACTCTAGTGCCAATGACTAGTTCAAAATGAATTTTTGTGCATGCGCTAATTAAGCCTAGCTAATTATGGACACTTGGGTAGTCCTGCAGTCTATTATCCAAGAGAGGTCCCTCACTTTGCAATTTATATGCTATGTCAGTCTCAGAAGGCGCTTGTATTGCATGGTAATGAAAAAGATTGCCTTACTTTATATCAAACGACCTCGCTCTGGTTTGAAGGTATCAATCTCTTTGAGGCGAAGTATACAAGCGTTGCGGTGAATATTTTTAATGGGTGGTTAGCGCCAGAATCTGGCGCTCTGGACTGATCATTAAAGTCCCCAGACCCTTTCCTCCTCCCCCGCACCATATTAAAAGGAGGTAAGAGTCGGCAAAGCCAGACTATGCTGTATAGTGGATCCTTGAAATTCTTAAAATACCACATTTTAGCTTTCTGAACTATGATGTTTAGTTTTTCCCCACTGGCTTCACTTCAATGAAAGAGCCTGCACTGTTTGCCAAAATATTCTACAGAGGCATTACTTTTTAGCATGACGACCATTTACCAAACCAAACTATATACAGGTCCTAGTTAATCGTTATGTTGCCTTGACAAACATTGGCAATAAAGTGATGATTCATAAATATCACCTTAGTATGCACTTAAATTGATAAGAGGGCTACTCCCTCCTGCCCCCTTCCCATCACTATCTCTGTCATACAGGTATTGTCTGGTAAAAATTTTAACATCATTTAAATGTCAGTGTTCTCAATCAGATAGGTTTCCTATTTTAAAATTCACATATTTTCCCAAATGTTTTCACAGTCGGAAAAATATGGGTGGGACAGCGTCATGTTAAAGACTCAACATCTACTTTATGCGTAAAAAGAAATGCTAGAAATGGCTTTGCATGACTCAAGCCATGTACATAAGGAGGAACACAATGAAAGACCAAGGACATGACACGACAAGGTATTCAGACTAGAATAAAGTGAATTTAAGAGGAGCTAAACGCAGGGCAAAGTTAATCTACAAACACACGAAACTTCAGATGTGCATAGCTCATGCAACTTAGTACTTAACTGACCACCCCCTAGGAAATAACTTACTCAAACATCTCACATCTGTGAATACTCCAGATTGCCACAGTTCTACAGGGACTTGTTTTAGGTTATCAAGTACACCTGCATGAAAACAGAAATATTCAGATTATAAATTATCACATAGGAATCAATACCTCCATTTCTAGCTAAATTTACGTAACATTTTATAGTGTCAATTTGTACCAAGTGTCAAGGCTAACTGATTGAGATGTGATTGTCTGATCAGGCCTTTCGAAATAATTGTACTGATACTGTGTTAAGTAATTATTGTAGTTACAATCACCATGATGTATAAGTACACAACTATTATTCATCACAAGGCAAACTCCATTAGCAAAGAAATGGGCCAAAAAATCTAGCCAGCCAAACCCTTTACCTGATTACTACCAACTACCAACTACTGATACCCTTTACCCAATAGAAATTTTGTGCACTAGTGAAAAATAAAACAAAACAGAAACACCCACACGAAATATTGGGCTTACATATGATTTACAAAAAAAAAAAAGTAGTTGGGGATATGTTAGTATACATATAACCATGATAAAAACGCTTTAGTTTCTTCAAATTTACTCTTTCACCAGCTGACTCCCACTAAGGTAAAGGGACATGGTTCTACCAAAGTATTAAATAAAAAAGAATTAGGCAAAGGGACATGGTTCTACCAAAGTATTAAATAAAAAAGAATTAGGTAAAGGGACATGGTTCTACCAAAGTATTAAATAGAAATGTACATAGTTCTACCTGTCTGGCATAGCCAGACCCTTTACCTACCGCATAGCGGGGAAAGGGTCTGGTCAAATGCAACCTAATAAAATGTGTGTAAAAATCGGATCTCTGCTGCAGCATCCAGACGGGCTAGCAATGGCGACTTGCTGAATGTGCAGGAGTGATCTATCTACTGTTCAGGCGAAGAAGCGGAGGAAGAAATTATATGGTATTAGCTAGAAAAGAAGCTGTGACGTTATTAAGCTTCACAAAATATCTGAGCTGGAGCAACAACTCAAGCTGTTAGATCAGAGTGACTTCCACATATAGCTTCTTTCATGTTTTCTTTCAGTGACACCAAATAACTGCATGCTCTCCCTCATTGCACTTTCTGCATCCACACTTTAATTAACAAGCTAAAAAAATGAAACGTGTGCTGCAGAATTGTGCGCATTTTGTGGTAACATTTCACGCACCAATGTATGATGAGTCAGCAGAACAGGTCATACTATTGCATTTGACCAGACTAAGTTCTACCAAAGTATAAGGTAAAGGGACATGGTTCTACCAAAAGTATTAGGTAAAAAAGTATTAGGTAAAGGAACATGGTTCTACCCTTTACCCACTAACTATGTATTGGTTCTACCAAAAGTATTAGGTAAAAAAAGTAATAGGTAAAGGGACATGTAATAGGTAAAGGGACATGTAATAGGTAAAGGGACATCTACCCCCTTTACCCACTAACTATGTATTAGGTAAAGGTACACAATCCCCACTACTACTTCTCCCCACGCTCGCTAGCTCGCTAGCTACGAATAGTCTGGAGGCGCGCAGTAATTTAAACAAACTTACAGATAGTCAATACAATAGGAAAATATGTTTTATGAAGTCACACTAACACAACTTACTTGTTGGATGTCCCCATCACAACCCCCACTACTTCTCCCCACGCTCGCTAGCTACGAATAGTCTGGAGCGGCGCGCAGTAATTTAAACAAACTTACTCCGCCCACTCTGCACGCATGCTCTTCAATTCCTCAGTTTTTAGCTTTGGATATTGTGGGCCGGGAAAAAATACGCGACGACGTCTCTACTGACTTGTGGACGTATACTCTATGACGCGATGACGGGAGGGGGCTCAGCTGCCATGCATGTTTTAACAAGGAAAGTTATAAAAGGTGAGTTTTAATGTTTTTGGCACATATAACCCATAGCCAGCACTTTGAATTAGGGGTTCTAATTTTGCACCGAAAGCCACATCCACTGTTTTGTTTTCTTCAATCATTTTTACACATAATTAAAAATGTTGATGTAGATAGCTATCTATATTGATGACACTAATTTAGTCTCTATAGCTAAGTTCATTGAATACTGAATGAACAAGGCCGTAGGAAGCAAATTTCAAGTGGTCTGGCCAGGAAATGGGTGTGGTCTCAATAAAGTTCAAAATCGTAATTTTAGAAATACAATAAAATACAAAAACACTAAAGTTTAAAATTTATACGAATGGTCCTTAGTTTGGCCTTTCTTGAGAGCCCGCACGAGATGCTATTAGCTATTTTCTTCTATTGTATCCAAGGAGGCAGAGGTCTGGCAGAGCACTACACCTTTGAATGGAGGAAAGGCCATTTAGAAAACCGGAGGGAACTCCCTCCTTAATACGGGCCTATCCTTCCCAAAACTTTGGTTCAGGAAACTCTAAGTTGCGTGGCTGGTGTCGAACAGCACGCGGTAATGGACCTCTGAGTAGTGTAAGCAGTAAGCGGGTGAGGTCGGGGTGTGGTCTCGCAGAAAAAGTGGTCGGGCCAAAACCCAACCAGCCATACCACTTCCTACGGCCTTGATGAATACTTAACTGATAGTGGCAGAGACAGCATATGAAAAGTGGGAGGGGGGAGGTGCTAAGACGACCACCTGTCAGGTTGGCTATCATACACTGAGAGTGCATCATGTTGTACATGAATAGCTAGTACTTTTAAGAGTATATGAAATTTGATTGCTGTAATTGACTTTAACCTCTATGAAGTATTCTGAAATTCCTTTATCCCACAATATGGGGGGGAGTCCCCCTCCTAAAAAGTAAGGGGCTCAAGCCCTCATCTGCCCCCTGGATTCTCTGCCACTGTGATAGTGCAATAGACTTCTCGCATAGTGGGCTTCTAATAACAACGAGGGATGAACTGATACTCAAACTCCTACAGGTTCATATGCCATGTAACTAAGAATTTAAATTAAAATATTAAATGTAACATAGCTTGACTTACCTGTGTGCTTAGTGCTAGCACTGTGCACGCACGTAGTATTAACACTGCACGCTAGCTGCAATTGCATGCCTTGTGGTACCTGGGATAATTGGTGCTAGTCTTATACATTTGTGGTGGCTAGGCCTTTGGACTACGAGGTACATATTGTGGCTAATTATTAACTTCTGGTCACTGAAAAGGGTTAAACCGAACCCCCCTGGCTATGGGTATGAAAAAAATAATCTGCTTGCATGTGAATGGAGGGGGCACAGGAGAGCTTTAGGTGTATGTTGTTGTGTAGATGATCTTTCACACGAATCATGCACACTTCTGAAAATTAATTTAGATTTAATGATGCCTTCACTGGTTTCTTTATGGTCGATCAAATGATAAAGTTGAATATCTGTTATATGTACATGTATGCTAATTGAGTTGACTACGTATGTTAGCTATCTATATTAGTATTAGGGGATGAGATTTCCCCTTTAGTGAAAAATTGTTATTCCTATTGTATCTATTGTTATTATTTCTTGTTTGTGTGTTTGTAGGTCTGTTGTTTGCAGTCACCTGACTGTAGGACAAGGTCTGTGGATTCCTCGGAAGGCACATGTAAGAGACATGGGGTGAATTGGGTGGAGGGTAGGGGGTAAGGTAGTGGTGGGTGTGGTAGGTAGGATTGGTAGGGGTGGGGTAATTGGGTAAGGTTAGTTGGGTGGGTTGGGCGGGTGTCATTTCCTTCAATGCATCAGTCTGTAGTACTGGGTTGGTTAGGATTAGATGGACCTTACTGAAGTTTAGATTTAATCATCTGTCCCAATGTGTTTGATTGATCGCAACCCTTCACAATCGTTTTTATCATGTTGTTGTAGATGGTCTCTGTAGCTGCGTTACAGGTGTTGTGTCTGCCTCTCTCTTCATCGTGGTCCATGCTCCCTGCTACTGTGAAGCTATCTCGGGGGATGGGGGTGGTTGTGTGGGAGTGGCTTCTCCTGGTTCAGTGCTTCTGTCCGGTTGTCGCTTAATCGGTTAGTGTTGTTTCTTGTTGTGTGCCTTGTGGAGATGACTCTTTAGAAACATGGTGGTGGGGGGTATGGTAGTGTTCGGCTGCGGGGTGGTGGTTGGGGGTGTGGTTCTGTGACGTCACCTGTGGGTCCATTTCCTGTTGGCCATTGTGTATGGTGGGTGCAGATGATGGGTGTGGCTTCCTGTTGATGAGCTGGTTTCTGATATAGTTCATAGCAACCATTGAAAAATAGGGGGGAAACAGAAGTGGTGGAAATAAAGTTTGTTATGTATTCTTTGTGTAACAATTAGCTACAACTTGCACTTAGCTAATTAGCTGTAAGTAAGGAGCATAGCTAGCGAGCTATAATATACAAAATGTTTTGGTTTTGTTACGAACGTTTGAGGTTTAGTAGCAGTTGCGACAGAAGCGTTTCCTAGCTAGGTTTGCAACTCAGTAGTTAAACATTTATAACAAAACAATTGGAACTTGGCCAGGGTTTACTTTAGTACCTACACCGCGACTTGTTAACCTTATTTTGTACACAGGGATAGGTGGCTATCTAGACTTATTTTTACCATAAAAAATATATTTAGCTATCAGCTATACTTGAATCGTGTAAGCTAACACTTGCTAGATTAATTTAAAGATTATAGTTTTGGGTGCATTACGGTTACATTTCTGTTTTGTTGAAACAGCACTTTTAATGAATAAAAGACAGACTCTTTCCCTGCCATTCCAGCAGCCGTACTACTGCAAATAGAAATTTCAAGCGGTAACTAGCTATGCCCGCGGGCTATAAATTAGTTAAAACCAATATTTTTTTATAACTAATATCCTGGCTCTATTTACACCTTGTCTTGGATATGTGGCTTCTCCTCCCACTACATACATAGAACCCTGAAGATGTAAGCAGTTGTGAGGGCGTTTAAGAGTATTGCTGGATTTTATTTCTCTAACTGAGCTGGTCATCCGGTAGGAAAAAAAATTGGCACAATATGTGTGGACAGTACCATTTGATTAGTGAATCCTGCTTGTCTTGGCTAATACCTCATCACGATGATAGCCCAGTTGCCTAACTGTGTTTGTTGATTAGGTTTGTGGTACTTTAGACAGGTGTTGCACAATTACCACTGAGTGTTCACACCTATGGTGATCTCGCTGAAACAATAGAATATCCAGTGTTTGAGTGTTGCCAGCTTTGTGCTTATTATTTTGTATCGCTAAGGCTTATTCCATTTAATGCACTCCCAACGTGTGGATAGAACCTAAGTTAATATTATTACGGTTTGTTAATCAGTGAGTTTGTGATAGTAATGACTGTTGTCTGAAAAATGATTCACCAAATTGAGGGAACATCAGATCACAATGAGACAATTAAAAGGAATTTTGTTGGACATATATATTTTTGTTGTCATCACTTACCTGGCAGTTCTGTTTGAAGTATTAACGCAGCCGCAATTACAGAAAAATGTATACATTTGTATTTAATTTGGAATATTTTTAAAAAAATTTCCGTAATTGCATTTTTTTTAGCTACATAGAGTACTGGTAGAACCTCTCGTATCCGGACTCCTCACCTCGTGCCTAAATCTGGACAAAATCAATTAAATAAGTGGGTGGATTGACATTCTAGTGACCTTTCCAGACATAACTAGATTGAAAATACTTTGTCTCAGAGATACGGTCACTTTCAGAGTTACCGGCACCAACTGGTCCCAAGGCGCCCGGATAAGAAAGGTTCTACTGTATATATATTTATTGCAGCCTTGATATTTTTAGCTTGAATATTTCTGCATCACGCGAGCGTTCTGTATTTTCCCATAATTGTATGCTTGTTATTGAATGCTCGAATAAGCACGCATGGCAAGTAAAATCAATTAGAATTGTATTGTAACCGATTAAGAAAAAATATCAAGGCAGCAATGAATCACTTATCACACTCGTTGTACAATATGGGAATGATATTTTACTCTCACACAATATTTCACTTTCTCTTCGGCTCATGAAAATATTTTGCATGCTTCTAAAATATTTTCCCATATTGCACTCTGACTCGTGCTACAAGTATTATGTATGTATTTGCAATGTATTTCAATACTCTGGTTGAATATTAGCTGGCCTCAAAATTTTCAATCTGTATTTGTGACCGTCTACAGGAAAACCGGGCACAACGCAGCACCCTTTGAAAATTTTTTTTTGGCACTTACAGAGTTGTCGGCGTCCAGATATTGAGCTCTCCAAGTTTTATCGTCGTAGCTTAAGTCGTTCCCGCTATAATAGATTTAACCGTTCCCTTCCGTCGGCTTGAAACAATACATTTTTAAGAAATCGATCGATCTTTTCTCGATATTTACGTTCGCCGCGTTGTGCCAGGTTTTCCTGTAGACTGTCACATTTTATCATAACACTGTATTATTGTAGTATTGTGTCATTGAAATAATAATAGAGATGTTGTTGTTTTTGTTGTTGTTATGCTATCAATGTCTACTGTGAGCCTGAACACATGATATGAAAATAGATATTGAATTATGCATGATTGTGGCGTGATGAAGGTGGTGGGATTAGGTTACGTATCACAAAGTGTATAAGTTCAGATTGGAAGTTGATTTTAGGCCTGAATATTATATATATATATATATATATTTTGGTTTTTATGTAGCTTGATGGACTGAAGTCTTGTGACACTGAAGCTGTGAACTCTGATGACCAGTACATAAAATCCAACATCTTTATTGTCACTTTGTGTGTTATATAATAATATGTATTCTATTGTAATGAATAACTTCTTCTTTTTAATTATTGTTTATTATTGTTACCGGTAATATTATTATTATTATAATGATTAATAACATTGATTTTATGATCACAGCAATAAAGGAGAACGTAAATTGGTAAATATTAGCTATTATAAAAATGAAGGTCACTCGACGCCGCTGATTGTCCCCAGGATAGCCACATAGTTCGCTCTTTATTAAATTAAAATGCACTCTAATAAACTACTTTGACTTGACGTCTTGGAAAGGTTGGGGTTGTCCAAGCATAGGGAGTTGGGTCATCTGAACATTTACAAAATACTGGTAGTTCATTATCTAATAAGTTTTACTAGAATGAAGAACAATAATACTGGAGACATTCCCTTCACACCTTTGATACAGATTAGTGTGCATGGCATACCACCTCGAATCATAAAATCAGCAACATGTTTGAATATAAGTTACTACACTATCAGACTATACATTATAGATAAACATGTTAGGCAAACTATGAAACAAGTTATATACAGTGAAGTCTCCAATAAAGGACACTCCGACAAAGGGACAATGTATTGATAATCTCTCTCAGAAAGACAAACCTGAAGTCCCCCAAAATTAATTCCTGTACCAAAATAATGCAAATAGAATCTCCCAAGGACAATCCCTCTACAAGGGACAAAATGCGCTGAATTTATATAGCTCCCGAAGTGTCCTTTATCCGGAGACTCCACTGTATATATTTGAATTGTAAATTGGTGCGCACACACACACACACACTTATATATACGTATACTTATTATACTGAGTACAGAAAAACATTTAATAGCACACCGTTTTTTTAACGTGCCAAATTGGAGTGATAATATGGTGAGAGAACCCACATGTATTTGCAGTAAGTGATTTCTTGTACTTCTCGTGATATTATTACTCCACCAGTTGCAATTTTTTTCCATTGATTTTCCATTGATTTTGCTCACTACGCAGATGCATGAGTAGTGATGTGGAAATTATTGCATGAGTAGAAGTATAATTATGATGCATAGTTCACAACACAATCATAAGTGATTAATTTTCTTCTTTTAATGTTCCAGAATGTGGAGTTTCACCCACAGAGCATTTGTGTTTAATATGGGAAATTATAACACACTAATATGTGGAAATACTTTGATAATATCAAGGGTACAATAAATATAATATTGAATCCTATTGGATTATCAAATGCTTGCACATGATAAAGCAGTAGCCGTAATGTGTTCCAATGCCATACGTAGCAAAGATTGTGGTTGAGCACTGTTTTTGTGCTTCCAAGTTCTTATGCTGATTATTGTATACAATTAGTACTTTCGAGGCAATGTTAGAAACTGTCTAATATCCACGTAGGTATATTTTATGCATATGTATAAATTAAATAAAAACCACCAGGTAACATCTAGCAACATGAATGCACAATACAAACATACATACACACACAGCAAATTATATATTTAATTTGGTAGATGTTTTTTAATGAACTTATCTTTCCGACAATTTAACTACATACTGTAGAATGTCAGTTATCCGAAAACAACCAAAACTCAATAGTGGCACGTGCAGTCACGAATAATTTGCTTGACCACACCCTCTCATAGCAGCACTCTACAATACATTTTTCATAGGATTCAGTTATCCGAACACCCCTCGATCCCAGTGTGTTCGGATATGTGACATTCTCTAATCAGTCACACAAGAACTGGAGAAAACAAGTATTTTGTACAACAATGCGCACCTCATTGGTGAGGACAATTATTGTGTGTGTGTGTGTGTATGTGTGTGCAGAACTGAGAAGATATACAATAATTTATTCAACTGTCAGACTGGTTTGTTACCACACTATAACACAACCTATCCTCTGCCTGGCGTATGTTCACAGGAAGTGTATTACCAACAGTTGTACGTATATTCACCACTGACAAAATTTGGTAAATATATCTTTTTATCTTTTTCAGCAAGCTGGCTCCCTTCGCAAATTCAATTAATACAGCCACTCCTTGCATGTTTTGAGCTATCATTGACAGAGCACCGCAGGGATAACGGCCTCACATATGGCACATCCCATCATAAAAGAAAACTTGACAGCTCCATGGAGCATATATGTGTGAGTGAGTGTGTGTGTATGTGATGTGATATGTAGTGTATGTGGAAGGAACTTCGCACGACCTGGAGACCTCAAACGACACAAGTGTTTACAAGAACGACAGAAACCAGTGAAGGACCAGCAAGGCGCTGTACAATGTGGAGTATGCCAGCGATGGTTTGGAAGTGCCAGCAGTCTTGCTGTTCATCGGCGCACCCATAATCCCCAGCCGAGTTGAGGCTCTACTCACCCTCCATTGGAGGGACGCGTGACCCGTTGTGGGCAGTATTGAGACAAGACAAGTATGCACGTGTGTGCGTGTGCGTCCAAACTGACGAAGGTCACTGTTAGTGTAATGAACCGAATTACAACATAGTGGAGTTTCAATAAAAACCTTGTTATATCTATCCCTAGCCAAACAGGTATATTTAAAGTAATAAATGTGTATGCTTGCATGCAAAATTGGATAGGTAGGCAAAGTAGAAGCATTCATTTTTGATATATTGCCCACATGTATCGACTGGTTGCACCATTGGATATTCACATTTAAATAAATTTTTATTTTGAATAACTGAAACTGGCAATATTAAAATAATGTATGAATATGACTACAAAATACCACAAAAAAAACAGCTGGAAATTTTGAAACAAGGAATCAATTTAGTTATAATAGTTACTTAGATATCCTGGACATCTTCTCTATAGAAGAATCCTGAAACAGATAATACAACAATTCACTAATAAGTTCACTTCAAGCATAGAAGTATTGCACAAGTCAAAGAACAATAATGAGGAAATGTTAGTGAGCAAGCATTACTGCATCCTACTCGGACCAAGATGTACGAATAAAAACTAAAAGTATTGCATACCCACAGTGACAACACAACTCAGGATTAGGGCTACTAACTGCTGTTATTAATAAAAAGAGGCTCTAAACGGTGATTGCTAAAAAAAATAATAATAGTAGTACAATTACTAAATTTACCCAAATTATGTTTTCTGTTTAACAAGAAAGTTCACAAACTGAGACTGAGCAGATGACCCCACATATCAATAACCTACCCAAGTAAAAAATCTTGTCAAGAACTTGCAAGATCTTAAAAGAAATTGATCCGACTGACAGGATTTTACATGCCAAGATATTGCATGTCAAATCATGTGTGAGATCTTGTGTGATCTAGCATGATATTAGGGGATTCTACATGGGAAATATCTTGCATTTTATTCACAATTCTTACAATAATTGATTTACCTAAGATCTTACAGGATCACTAGTGACATTTTCTAGAAGTTTTGGTTTATTAGTGTACTGAAAGATCCAGTTGGATCTTGCATGAATCTTGCTGTTGCTTAACTTTAACACTAGAAAATTAACTAAGATCTAGTGAGTTAATGAAAGATCTTACACTAGCTTTAATTTATAATTCTTGTTCAATTTAGCCTAGCAATATTTTTGCAAGATAATGCGAGATCTTATAAGATCATAGTCTTGCTGTTTCTTAGTAAATCTCACTATGTGCTGGTCAAGCAAGTTAATGCAAGATCTTATAAGATTGGAGCCTTGCCGTTTCTTACTAAATCTCACTGTGCATTAATCAAGCAAGATAATGCAAGATCTTATACGATCATAGTCTTGCTGCTTCTTAGTAAATCTCACTATGTACTGGTCAAGCAAGTTAATGCAAGATCTTATAAGATTGGAGCCTTGCTGTTTCTTACTAAATCTCACTATGCATTAATCAAGCAAGATAATGCAAGATCTTATACGATCATAGTCTTGCTGTTTCTTAGTAAATCTCACTATGTACTGGTCAAGCAAGTTAATGCAAGATCTTATAAGATTGGAGTCTTGCCGTTTCTTACTAAATCCCACTATGCATTAATCAAGCAAGATAATGCAAGATCTTATAAGATTGTAGTCTTGCTGTTTCTTAGTAAATCTCACTATGTACTGGTCAAGCAAGTTAATGCAAGATCTTATAAGATTGTAGTCTTGCTGTTTCTTAGTAAATCTCACTATGTACTGGTCAAGCAAGATATTGCAAGATCTTATAAGATTGGAGCCTTGCCGTTTCTTACTAAATCTCACTATGCATTAATCAAGCAAGATAATGCAAGATCTTATACGATCATAGTCTTGCTGCTTCTTAGTAAATCTCACTATGTACTGGTCAAGCAAGTTAATGCAAGATCTTATAAGATTGGAGCCTTGCCGTTTCTTACTAAATCTCACTATGCATTAATCAAGCAAGATAATGCAAGATCTTATACGATCATAGTCTTGCTGTTTCTTAGTAAATCTCACTATGTACTGGTCAAGCAAGTTAATGCAAGATCTTATAAGATTGGAGTCTTGCCGTTTCTTACTAAATCCCACTATGCATTAATCAAGCAAGATAATGCAAGATCTTATAAGATTGTAGTCTTGCTGTTTCTTAGTAAATCTCACTATGTACTGGTCAAGCAAGTTAATGCAAGATCTTATACGATCATAGTCTTGCTGTTTCTTAGTAAATCTCACTATGTACTGGTCAAGCAAGTTAATGCGAGATCTTATAAGATCATAGTCTTGCTGTTTCTTAGTAAATCTCACTATGTACTGGTCAAGCAAGTTAATGCAAGATCTTATAAGATTGGAGTCTTGCCGTTTCTTACTAAATCCCACTATGCATTAATCAAGCAAGATAATGAAAGATCCTATAAGATTGTAGTCTTGCTGTTTCTTACTAAACCTCACTATGATTGATCATGCAAGATAATGAGTTTTTTTGTTTGTTTTTTACTAAATCTCGGTATGAAAACATTTTAATCTAGAGGAATTTTATGTTTTGCTAACAAGAACCCAAGGTGATGTAATGAACAAAAACTCTATTATCCCTAAAAGTTCTTATTCTGGAAAGAAAAATTATATTGTGATAATTATGTGGCAAAATTAGTAATGAATAATGCAAAAGTTCACAAGAGAAATTTAAGATAAAATTAGTGGTGCTCAAAATTATTAGGAATAACTACAACATAAGAATTAGGAATAACTACAACATAAGAATTAGGAATAACTACAACATAAGAATTAGGAATAACTACAACATAAGAATGATTCAGTTCTTTTAGATTTATAAGAACACATTTTGAGACCAGATTAGAAATTGGCACAGCAATTAAAGGTAAGGATGTTTTTTGTACTGGAATAAAAAATACACTGAGAAGATCAGTTTGAGCATATCGCTGCAATTTTTCCCTGCAAGGATTCCCACTCTCTTTAAGCAATGATGTTCTTGTCACTTTAAATGGTTTCAACAGTGCAATCGGTGGTGACAAACAAAATTTCTCTACTACTCCATAATGTGTTGTGCCATTGTGCTTATAACTGCAAACTGAGCTGCTTCGTTTACCAACATATCGAGTAGACAAAATGTATGTCTCTTTTAAATATAACTTGTGAAAAATTAAAATATCCTTCGTTGATATGGCAGTAATGTGAGAAATTACAATTTCCTCTTCATTTGTAAAAGAAGCATGTTTAATAACTCCTGCAGCATATATTCCTGGAAAAACAAGAACCATTTTCTTATTCTGGCGAAGAGAACTTGACAATGATGATATAAATGTTAATGTCTCTTCATTTTCAGTTTCCACTAATTTGTCAGCGTGGCTAACTATAGATTGGCATATATTAATTGAAAAAGATAGCTGTTCCGCAATCTTATACTTTGATGTTATCATGCTAGTTAAATGACCATTTAAATTTTCGAATCCAAACAAAGAATAGACCCATAAAGGTCCCCAAATTCTGGCATACAGTGATAAATGGGAAAGGCTGTGAGCATTTAAAGTACAACTACTGATACCATATAGGTCAGGCAGAAGCAAATAATAATCTTGAAGCATCTCTTCTGCAGCTTTTATTTGAGTCTCAGTAAGCTTAGGTTGAAGTAAAATATGAATAGAACACACTAATAATGCAAAATGATGAAGATAAAGGGGTGGCATATTTATAGAAACAAGGAGTGGCAAAGAGTAGTACAAAAGCCAATTCCTGAATTCACTTGCCTTCCAATGCTTTCTATGATTTGCAATACTCCGTGGGGCTCGACTAAAATCATGAGGGGGACATTGGTCTAGTAATTGTGCATCAAGTCTCCCTAAAGCTCTGCCAATGTAGTAAGCGCATGAGTGGTTTGGTGAGCTAACCCATTTATCTAACATCCATTTAGTTACACCTTCCAATACACAGTGCATGTAATCCAATGGAACCCCATTGACTAAATCTACAATTCCAGACAGCACTGATTTCCCTTTTATTCCATTTATACGTGTTCCCTTGACTTCAGCTTCTATGGCATTCTGCAAATTATTGTCATTTGTTCTTATAGGGTATTCAGTATCAGGCAGGTAATATCTAGATGCTGTATGCACTCCAGGATGTAAACATGATGGGCACCCATATTTTCCGTTAAATTGGTTCATGTTCAATATAGGGGCTTTAGCTACCATGTCAAATGAACCAAACAACGGCTGAAATTTTAAGTTTATTATTTCCTCTGTAGTATTCAAGTTAATCCCACGTTCTGACAGATACTTCAATGTATTTCTTAAGTGAGCAAAGAAGATAGTCATAGGGGGTTTTCTTTCAGCTACCCAAAGGGAAGAAACTACCAAATTATCTTTATTCCACCGAACTTTTGGGGGCAAATTTGACAGAGCAATTACAATGGGCCAAACAGTTATGTTAGAGGAGTTAAAACGTGAAATACCATCAGTGCTGATTATTATACCAGGCTTGTGTGATTCACTGTGGCCATTCAAAGCATTCCACTTCACTAAAGAGGACCAGTTCCCTGAAAATAAACAAAAAATCTAATGTTAATAAATAATATATATACATCTTCAATCACTGAAAAAAATCTATGTAGTTTATATCTATTGATCCGTGCAGAATTGTGAAACTACCTACTCACTAACTTTATTCGATAAAATCTTTTTTAGAATAGCTGAAACTTGTGAATGTGCAAGATCCTTAATTAAACACACACACAGACACACACACACACACACACAGTACTTCATATGCAATAGCATGCTGTTTTTTAGGTTACATTGAATGGTTTCACACTTGGTCAGACTATCGAAGTATAGTTATACTGCCGGTTCATTGTGTGAACAGGAGTTTTTAGGCCATTTAGAAAAGCATTCCTCCTCCCCCCCCTCCCACCCCCTCATAATGTCTATGCCCTTCCTAAAAACAATATTATCCTATTATCCTTACACTTATTAAATTTTTTTTTTGGTATTACAAATAGCTACTTTCTACAGCCTAGTATGTTTATAAAATAAAAATATTGCCTAATTATTAATTATCATCACTATTCCACTTACTCAGTAAAACTTTCTTAATCGCTCCACTGATATCAAAATGAATCAGTTTGCTAGGCTCTCTCTTCCGACATACAGTGTTGGCACAGAATTTTTGATTGACTTGTAATTCTGTATTGCAGTCGGCACAAAAGCTGTGTATTTCATTACATAGTGAGGCCTTGCAGAATAGTTTTTTGAATGCATAAACTGTTCGTGGTAAACAGTTATTTGGGGGACATAGCAACTGAAGTAGTTGAAGCAACATGTGTATCGTGGAAAAGGGAAGCCTACATGCACGTTTAAATTCCAGTATTGCACAGAAAGCACCACATAACGAAATTGTTGCATTATCATATAGAGGCTGAAACAAGTCTTTATTGAATTCAAAGCCTTCAGCTGTAGCTTCATCACAATCATCAACTAATGCATCGGTTTCTATTTCTTCCACATCTTGATCAAATTCAAATTCAGTGTCATCGTCACTGAACCCTAGCTGCTCACCATCAGCAGACTCACTATTATCATTCTCACTTGGAACTGAAACAATATCTGAACTTTCTGAATCCCTGCTATCTACTATGCTGTCTTGAAGATGCATACTGCTGTCATCAGTAGTATCTTCCTGATGATTTCCTGTCTCATCAAATGGTGACTGATTCCCAGTGCCGCCATCACTTTGTTTTTTAGCATGATATCTAATCAGCAAAACGTAAGTTTCACTTAACAGATTAACTACATTACATGGGAACTAGTTATTTCAATTGTTCTTATATTTCTACTGAATTACTATAGCTTAAGTTCACTGTACAATTTTGCATGACAAAAATCTAATATACATCCATGTTTGTATAAGCATACTTACTGAGAACATTTTTTAGATCTCCATTTAGTTGTTTTAGGGAGTGGACAACAAGGATCTTTCAAGTATTTCTTGTATGGACCTCTTTTTCTCCTTTCCATTGCAGCTACTAGCTCTTAATAAAAGTAGTTGAGATAATGTGCATTAATTTATGCCAAATAATCATTACATCATGTTTTACGGGACATTTACAGATTTCAATGTACAGAATACTAACCACACCATGTGCAAAAGCAG
>WLWD01004985.1_pt1 | contig 29260 bp, 17 predicted proteins | sample 6712731 | NCBI WGS metagenome assembly WLWD01 (sample SAMN12718690, study PRJNA576275) | sponge metagenome | isolation source: marine sponge | host: Mycale hentscheli | place: New Zealand: South Island, Marlborough, Capsize Point | collected 2014-11-01
TAGTTTCTTGAAGCCCAACAAATGTTAAGCAGTACACTGAAGTCGAAATGCTAGCCATTAACAGATTAGAGAAGCATATAGTAGTTTTGGGTGGCCATCATGTCCACTATCCATTACTACTAGGAAGTGATACATTTAGGTCTACCCAAGGTAGCCTGCATTGCAAGGTCATATCATAATGATTGCCATTAATTTGGTAAGATCATGATCACAAATATTCATTTCACATTATCACAACTCTATCTATGTGTGAATATATGTTTACTATAGACATTCCAGAAAAATATTGTGGCTTGAAGTAGCACCTACTAATAAAGATTCTAAGGTTATTGCTGGATATTATTTGAAAGCAGTTCAAAACTTTGGTAAGTAATAATACATTGTACACTTCATCACAAAGTTTAATGTTCAGTATCTTGTGACCTTGTCTAGTATAGTAGCATAATTGCCCCTTCTCATTATAATTAGTAGGTGTGAGTTTCCCTCAACGTTGTTCAGCATCACACAAATGCTAGCAACTACGGTGCGAACCCTCAGCGATGCTATACACTAGCTATCTATTACTAAATCATTTCTCAAACCAAAAGAATAATATATAATATATATATATGGTGCATACTTAATCAGTCTTCATACTTAACTGGTAGCCTTAGATGCAATAATCATAAAGTAATCGTTATATGAATCTATGAACATCAATCGTAGTATTTCACCATCCAAGTATTTTACACCTAACCTCAAATTAGCTTAAAGTACTCATTTTACCTTTAACCCATAATACCCTTATAAAGGATACTCCCAAATAATACACAATAGAGCATTGACCCAAATTGTCTTTTATTTGAAGAGTCTACTGTATTGGAATTCCTAGACACATGTGAGTGTAGTTTGTGCTCCTGTATTATGTTCATTCTACTCATTACATGCATGCACCAGCACAGCACAGGGTAAAGTGATTATGTCTATTGTAATTGCCTGTGTGTGTGTGTGTGCGTGTGCGCTTGCACCTTGGGGGATTTTGATTCCAATCCACTCAATGATTAGTATCACATGAGAACACATAACATAGACAAGGCAATGATCCCATACAAGGACTGCCTCTTTATAAAACAATACATTAAGGATAAGCCCATGAAATGGGACATAACAATGTTTGCATTAGCTAATGCTAGAAAGACATACTGTGTAACAGTCCTTGTATGGGATCATTGCCTTGTCTATGTTAAGTTCTTCATGGGGATTATACTCTAATAGAAAAAGGGGAAAAGTGAGCTTGAGTGAGCACTGGACCAGCATGCTGTAGTGACCAAGAAAAGTATATTTACAATAGGAATAACCAAAATTCAACAATTGTGACCCGCTCCGAGAAAATCAACAATTATTTAAACACTTGCAGACCGTAAAATGCTGCAAATGTTTTTCTGGATTGTGCTGTTATTATTGCAAAGAGAGTTGTTGGGCACTGTCAGAAATGTGCTCAATACTGAAACAAGAAGGCCAGAAGCCTTTAGTAAACGTCTAGTGTAAACAACGGTGATCTAACTTTCCTGGCAAATGTGGGTATAAACGTGACACACAGGAAAAGATGGACTTTAAGCGTCTCACTAAAAATTAATTAGTTTTTTGTAAAAGTGAATGGTAAGAATTCTGAATGCAAGTAATGTTTTTGCTTCATATTACCACGGAGAAGTGTCACTCGTTTTACTCAGCAATGGATTTGTTGAAGCTAAAAAGATGCTTTTTCAATTTTTTTTTGCAAATGGTCGATTTTCTCAGAGTGGGCAATTGTAATTGAAGGGCAAAAACACTTAATCACCTGTATATGCTTAGATTTCATTATTATTATTTATTATTACTATTAATATTGTTGTTATTATTATTTATTTATTTATTTATTATTATAATAATAATTATTATTATTATTATTATTATTATTATTATTATTATTATTATTATTATACAACCCATTTTATGCATTGAATTATATTTATATAGAGATTTGTAACCAAATTTTTATAAGAATATTTTTAGGATAATATTTTTCAAGAAAATTGGTGAGGAAGGGCTATAATCTACGAGAGCATAAATGAAAGTTTAAAACCTTATATAGATGTACACTTGCTAATTGTGCCTAGCCCTAGTGTAAGGAACGGTGAAGCGACAGAACATACACACACATCCCCACAATGGGTTGCAGTCATTTGGTGAAAACCATAAAGGTAAACAAGAATAATCAGCTAGGGATGATTATTAACCCTCAGCGCACATGCGCGTGAGGGTATCTGTAGTCACTTAGTCATTCGTTCAGTCTGTCAATAGTGGATCTCGAAGACAGCAGCATTCTGAGATGTATAATATCAAACTGCAGTGCTTGATGATTTAAGTACCATTAAGGTGCCAACTTTTTTTGTTTCATCATATTCCTTCAGAAAAAAGCGAGTCACATTGGGCATTGCAAATTTGCATTAGAGGTGACGTCACCTTTCAATCATGCCGAAACCATGTGAGCAAATAATTTACCGCGCCCACACTTAATTTTTTACATATGTTGCACTGTAATGCCTTGCCTCTAAGTTAATTAACCCTCAGCGTGCATGCACATGAGAGTTACAGTAGTCATCCTGTCATTCACTCGTTCTGTCTGTCAACAGCGGATCTCGAAGATGGCTGCAATCCAAGCCTCGAAAGCCACATTAAACAGTAGCACTCGACAATTTAAGTCCATTTAATGTGCCAGATTTTTTTGTTTAGACTTATTGCACAGAGGGTTTTGCACTCCTAGTGCTCTAGTGTTCTCATGATTCCAACAAAAAAGGAAGAAGGAAATCCTATTACAGGTAAGTACACAAAGTACGATACAATAAATACATAAATATGTAATGATATTCACTGAAAAATAATTCCAATCCAAATATTTTACAAATCCAAACACCTTCCTGATCTCATACTGTCTGGATTAGTGAGGGTCTACGTGTATGGTTGCTAGGAATTTTATAGAAATAATAAAATGATGTATCAAAATTTGTGATGTTAGTTTGCCTAGTCAACATTCCTGGAAAACTAAGTAAACGGTGAAATGGTTTTTTAAACTTCATGTCTGTGAGTGACCATTTTGTTTGTGGTAGCTACACTGTTCATATAAATTATTAGAGCTGGAACGAATAGCCGGGTTATTCGAATATTCATTCGGATTGTAGGTATCTGGGTACAATTCTGACTATCTGGATACCTGTGGTTGGGTTGATAACAGGGTTTTTTATAAGTAAAGTTGATAATATGGCTCCTTACACACTCCCAGCAGATATTGTAGCAGCTGCTCCGACCTACCATTGGCGAGGGTTTTTTTTTTTTGGTTTTTTTTTGTAAAAACAACAGGAACCTGAAAAGGAAGGTGGGTCTGCTAGTAGGGGAATTCTTTAAGTAGCTTGTCTGTAAATAGCTAATTATTCCCCCCCCTCCCCCCCCCCCCATCCAGCTCTTCTATAAATTATAATGCATGTACTGTAAGAGTCCTCAGTGTGTTATGTCTAGTCTTGTCATTGTTACATTATAATTGTAGGCTGCCCAAAACTAGTTCGAGCTGACAAAGGTGTCGAAAATGCCAAGGTGTCATTCTTACAGCCATTTCTGAGACATCAAAGCACTAACGGTTGTGATAGTGGAAAAAACTGTTTTCATTATGGAAAGTCTGTCAATAACCAGGTAATAAAATTAAATGTATTACATAAGATTAATTTTATTATGACTGTTTTTTTTTTGTTTTTTTTTATTTTTTTTTAAGCGAATAGAACGTTTTTGGGGAAGTCTCTATCAATGGTGTAATGCTTTTTGGATAGACTTTTTTAAGGTAATTATATCAAGTGAGAATTAAAAGAACTGAACTTACTATGTAAGCATGTAGGGTCTTCGAGAAGAGGGTTGTTATGACGACACCAACTTGATACACAGGTATATTATTAATCTTTACAGCCCATATATTATGTATAGCCATTTACATTCTTGTAATACATTTGTAGAGAATGTCTGAAATTCTGCTTCATGAATGTTATACAAGATGACCTTGATGCAATGAAAAGTATTTGGAATGCTCATCGAATACGGAAGAACAAAACTCATGCCAATGGAATTCCCAACTTATTATTTTACCTACCTGAATGTCTTGGTATGAATATTATTCGGTCACTATTTTAATCTGATATAGTCCTTGTGATATTTTGTCTAGGCCTACAAGACTATTCTATCTTATGTGATCCTGCAAATCTAGATTTGTGCTGGAAACATGCCTATGAAAAGCCTCCTACCAACTCCACTGAATTCGTAAATCTTGCTAATATATTAATGGAAGAAGAAAATTTAATTGTACCTGCTAATGCAGAACAAGCTCTGTTATTGTACTTTTCTCTCACAGATTTAATTGAAAACATGCTTTAGGAACAATCAAAATTCATATAGATGAAATTAGAGGATCATGATTATTGTTGTTTATTAAAGTTCATATATATTGTCACTGAGTTAGCTATGAAGAAGTTTGCAAAGATTTTTTAGAAATGTAGCTGCAGAAATTCTTCGGTCCACAGGCACAAAGCAATTTTCCACTATACTTTTGATTTCAGGTAGAACATAGTCCACACAAGGAAATGATCCTCCTGCAACTTTAAGAATTATTGTGTGTGTGGACAATCCCTTCCATATTTGACGCTCAGAAAATAGCTCCACAACAATGCAAGCAAGAGCATAAACATCGCTTCCTACTCCTACCAGTTCTCCTTTCAGCTGTTCAGGTGGTTGAAATGCTGGCGTCCCTGCCTGCATAGTTGTACGACCAGCATCTACACCAATTTTTCCAAGTCCAAAATCTGCTAAAAAAAACGTGATAGGTTTCGTCTTCCACCTATCAAATTGTATCACGAAAATGACAACATTATAAATATTTCCATAAATATGTCTTACCAACACATTCTCTGGCTTTAAATCCAAATGAACTGCTGGTGGGTTCTGTCCATGCATATACACCAAAGCTTGTGCTATCTGCATTGCCACATGAACTTTCCGCTTGAAGGAAATCTTGCACTACATAATAATGATAAATATATGTATATATACAATAACTTCAATTTTATCCATTACCAATGTCCTTACGTGGCATTACAACTTCACAAAAGTTATATTAACCAATTTATCAAGAATATAAATAGAGCATATAGCTACATGCAGCTAACTAATAATAATCATTGGATTTAGTATATAAAAAAATGAAAAGTGGCGCATTTAAAAAATGATTTTATATTTACCTTTGTTTCTGGTTGATGAAACAATTCATATAAATTCTTTCCGACAACTAAGTTAGTTAAGATTGTTATTCGTGATTTTTCTCTAATTATCCCCATTAAAGTTAATATATTGGGATGATGAAGAGATCTATTGAGGTACAACAATTCATAAATACATAATGTTAAAAAAAAGAAGAAAAAAAAAAGACTAACCTGTATGAATTAAGTTCATTATCCACTATTTTAGCATTCCCAGCCAGCATAATGACTTTAGCGCAGCAACTATGGAACCCTTCCATATAGCTTTGTGAATTACTCCGAATGCCCCATTTCCAATGACTGCAAGTAAATGCAATTATTCTGGGTCTGGAAATAATCACATTACTCTTTAAATCTGATTAGCTAAATAATTATTTCCTTACCGTCACATGATGTCATAATGCCATCAGCTTCTTCACAAGGTAATATGAAGTCTTCTTTAACATCTGGAACTGTGGCATCTAATACAATTATTAGCTTATGACAGATTTAAATGAGTCAAATAATTACCATCACATGCTGATGTCTCCACTTCAATCTCTGTCACTGGTTCTATGCGGTATGACATGTAAATTTTATCATACAAAAAATGTACTACCTTCTCCCACTATACCTGTCACTGATGAAAGACTAGTAATGCTTTCATGATTGAAAGCATTGTCATTGATTGCCATATGAACCTTTTGCTGCTTTGCTGAGCCTTTTTTTTTTTTAATTAAACAGAATTGTACTTTGTTGTTGCTGTTTGTAATTTTTGACTTACCTTGAATTGTAAATGCACAGTGTGTATGGACATCAAATTTGGTACATTTAACAATGCATTCATGGGACGAACTAGTGGTGCAGTACAGTAGAGGAGTTGTCTGACCAGCCAGTATAGTATCCCCACATTTCCAAGTGTATGACGATTGACTATGATATCCATTAATAGCAACACAAATTAAAAGTGATAGACCAGCAGAAACATATCCTCCAGACCAGACGCGAAAAGGATCTTTTAAAAATAAAAAATTAAGTTAGACTTTATTGAGAAAGTGAGTATTTTGCAATCTCATATCAACTACTTATTGTGGAAGCCTAACCTACTTGCCATTTCATTTATAAATGCTGCTAAATGGCACATAAGGAAATTTTATGGCAGTAGCTACACTAATCATTTTATTACAATTCATAAAAAATAAAAACTATTTTTTTAATTTGCAATACTTCTTAAATTGCCTCTCAGCTATTATAAAAACAACAACAACAAAAAACAACAACAGCTATAATGTAATTTAAGTTGACTTATTTTTCTTGAAATATATTATGTGACCGGTTTGGGGAAAATCCGCCTAAACATGGCATTTTTTTTTCTACCTGATTGTAAGCACATTGGCTGAGATGGCATCCCAAAAATCTGTGAGCTGTAGCACAAGTCGTTCGCCATATGTGCAACAACAACTCCTTATTTTTGTTCAATTAAATACTGTTGATTTTGAAAAAAAAAATGCGTAAAGGAGTTACTAGGGCCCGGTGGGCATGTCCCATATTCCGTATACTATCACCATGTGTTTCCGTGACACAATAAAAAACCTGGCTGCTACCCCAGTAAAAGAAGTTAACCGGGTGCCCTTTAGCAAGCTATGGTCGAGGTATTGGACGAGAGTTGCGAGAGTACATGCATCATATAGACCAGTAAGTGCAACTAGTTAGATATAATACAGGACGGCATGTCAGCAGTTTTTTACCCGCTGTAAACAAATAGCCCGCCAAAAGCATTCTTAGCAACGATTCGTTTCGGGTGTAACTGGCATGTATTATTAGCCTCATATTAAAACTACTAGCGCATGCCAAAGCTTATAACTTGGCAATAAGCTAGAGCAATCAGTTATTTATTCATTTCCAGCATAATTTTTTTTGTGAAAAAAACAACAACCCATGTGGCTTTTTCCAAAAAACATTTGCCTATTTAGGCAGATTTTCCCAAAACCAGTCACATGTACATATTAGTTCACCACTACCAATGAGTAGTCACATGGCCATCTATATAGGTAGCAAAATTAGTCATTTTGTGGCATAACTATGCTGGTAAGTCTTTGTACTACAGGCCCATAGCAAGCAAATTTTGTATGGTCCGGCCAGGAAGTGGGTGTGGCTTGTGGTTAATTTAATTAATTGATGTTGGTATCATGGAACTATAGTAATCATAATGTGTAAAATTAAATTTCTTATTAGCTCAATTCCAGGAATACCTTTATAGACTTTGAGTAGGCAGAACACATTGGATTCATTACCTTGTATGTGATCCGCTATTAGAAAACGTACCATTATAAAGAATAACGAGTGTTTTGGAAAATTAAAATCTAATGGCTGATGAGGTTTACTAAGCAGAGCAGAAGAGCTCTGAGGAGTGGATGATTCTGCCATAGTAGCTCTATAGTATGTCCAAGTTGAGTTGGCGCGGTAAAAACTGTTAATAACTTTTGAACGGAAGTAGCTACGCTTCCGGGGTTTGTACCATTCGAAAGCTCGTGCCGAAGCGGTCCAGAAAATTCCCTTTAAAAACTTCTGAGTCAGCGGGAAAGTGCAGTTTCAAAACTCAATAGAAAAGTCTATGGGAATAAATAAAACCACACGTTTCCCGCGCTACACGCGGCGGGATTTAGTCACGCGCTCAAACCGGACCAAACACGTGCGCAGTACCTCAGAGACAATTGTAAACAAAAATCAGTCGTAGTTTGGTGACTTCGTTTCTACCCTTCTGCTTGACATTCTGGTTCATTTTAGGCTCAGGACTTTGTTGCTATTCAAGGCTACTTAACAAGAGCAAGTTACAATGTGAGGTACGTTTCTATCACGGGTTGCTTGTCCACTTAGATTTTCTTACCTGTTTAAATAGGGCCTATTTATTTAGAAACTTAGCCAATTTACTGACCAAGATAATAAGATATACAATTCATCATAGACTATATGCCACTATTTATGCTTTAGCTGTCCATTACTCCTCATGTCTATATAGGTAAAGTTCTCTATGGTTATGGTGATGCTATTGACCACCCTCCAAATTCAACTGCTGCTTGTATCTACCACGATTTCGTGTTATCATAAAATTATTGTATATATGTCATTATAAAATTATATTAATTGTCAATTTTTTTTGTATAATTAAAAAAAAGTTGAAATTTAAGAAGTAGATAGAAAATATAGTAAAATCATGAATAAAATGATATGAATGATTCAGTGTGAAGGACAAAGTAATACTGGAATGTGTGTGCCCATAGCTAAAGTGTAGGTGATATGCTGGATTCTTCACATTACTGTTGAGTACTTCAGAAATTCGTCACACCAAGAAAGTAAGAATAGAGTTTAAATACACGCTTAAGCACACAACAATCAGACTTACTTGAGGAGGCTTTCAGCCGCGGTCCTGTGCTTTTTTCCTCTAAGCTTTGTAGCTCCAGATAACCCTCCGCAACCTTCAACCAGTTTTAGTGCACAACTAGAAGCTCGTACAAACTATAAACTACGAGTGATTAGTTATAACTGGGCATATATTGAATACAGCCGCGGAAGAAACTGCCATAACTTCTTTTTCATTTCAACAAGTAAACTTCCGGTAATAATGCGCACCTTGGACCCGCCCCGTTTTTACTGTGGGCGTCGACGTTTTCGCGCGTTTGAGCTACTACTGTCATGTGACCTTAATTGGTTTCCGGTTTCGCCAAGTGCATTCCTCTTTTGCCACATTTGTGGTCGCGCCAACCCAACGTGGACATACTATAGCTAACTTAACCTATAACCTTCCAGAGTCTGTACCAAACGACAAAAAGCAACTACTGACCATGAAAATCACACTGCGCATGCTCTCCTTTATGCAGAAAAATGTGGGCATGGTGATGACCCTTTACCTCTTGGTATTGCAAAATTTCAAATATTGGTCCGGCCAAAACCGGATCAACTAGACTGCTTGCTACGGCCATGTACTTGTGTACAGCAAGGCCACCACCACACACATACAAATATGCACACAAATAATAATCTTGCCTTGTCCTGGTTGACTGTAAGTAACATTACCAGTAGTACAGTCAGCAGAGGCAATGAAATTTAAAACCTGTACAAAAATAATGTAATAGAATGAGACAATATTCAATAATAGATATTATTTTTACCTTCTTTATTTACTATAGAATGCAAAAAGCAACCTTCATTTAATGGGTTATCTTGAAACAAGTGATATCGCCCTGGATTTTGTTCCACAAATTCCTGAACATATGAAGTCCTGTTATCTTCTACGTCACAATCAAGTAAGTAGTCCACTTGGTTCATTGTCCGAAAACTTGTATAAGGACGATATTTGCTTTTCTTTGGGACATAAAAATTTATTTCAAAATATCCAGGAGGCTCTAAAATATTTAATAGTTGCATTATAACATTTAAAATAAATGTCTTAACCCTATCCACAATTAACCCTTTTACAAGCAAATAAAAAAATTATATGAAAAAAAATCAATATATAATCAGGGGTCCAACAAACTACTAGGTCTGCAAGTAACTACAAAGGAGTGCGAAACATTTGTAAACCTTATAATGGCATAACATCACAAGAAGTCATTTCTTGGGAAGGATTTGCTCCTTCACTTCATTTGGAATTGGCACGACACGACCGCAAGCATGATAAATGAGGAATGCATTTAGTATAAAACCAGAAGCACTATAGTCATGTGAATCTAACACAATGACAAACGAGAATGTCAATGTAGCAAATAGAAAGACAAGAAATTTAGAGTGAGACAGATACTTTGTACTTTTTAAACCCTTTAATGACTTTTGCTCTCATTTTCAAACAGCACAAAAGAAGCACATAACAGCTATAACGTTTTGTTGTGTTATTATTTGAAATTTATGCTACATACCTTCTTTTAATTTCCTAACACAATAAATTCGAAGTCTAGAGGGATACTTCATAGAGGACACTTTCAAATAATTATTAAGAGTCCACGGAAGAATAGTTTTTTTTCCATCTTCTGAATCTATGTGAAATGATTTCGAACCAATAGCAGTCCCAGTGCCATCAGCAATATAGTAATCATACTCTGGTGATGAATCATTCCATACATATTACATTTTTCCACTAGATCATCATACAGACAGTCTTTATGAAGTGGCACTTTAACAGCAGGAAAACTTCTGTCCAAAACACCCTTTGCCTTATCACTGTTAAATTCCATGCAACTGACATTAACCTACAAGTTAAAAATAGCCATTGAGTGATCTAGTAGTCCAATTATATTTCATTGAATATACATACTAATAGTTGGCCAGCCAGTGGATCAACCTTAGTAGTTCCTGATGTTTTATCATGTCTTTGCTTTTTTGCAGACCACATGAAAGCTTTCAAAGCTAATAGCATAACAAAAATCTCATGAAAGTGCTATTATGGTAGCAAAACAATGCCAGACTAACCTTCTTCACGACGTGAAACACCAGCATCAAGCTTCAAATTGCAAGATGTCTCGCTTTGTTCATCAACACTACTGACTAATAGTCACACAAACAGATCAAATCAAATAGGGAGCCAAGCAGTAGTTTCTAAGGCTAACCTTCCTTCCTGCAACTAGCAGCACGGGATCTTAATCGCCACCTACTATCTCATCTTCTTCCATACCACCAGCTATATACCCCAAAGAAAAAAAGAAAAAAAAGATTGCATAGCCCAGTCAAGGACCTCTATAACAAACAAACCTTTCCAATTCAAAGCACTGGACTTCGCTTTCTTGGCTCTGCCGCAATTGCAAATGCAAGGTTCCGGAGGGGCGTTTCCACTCTCTAAACGGGCTTCCATATTCGAACAGCTGTGTTTGATAATGCATATTCAAGAAATAAACCGCTGGTAAATGCATGCGCATGCTCAGTACGATAGAACTAGGGTGGAAGGCGGGTAACTGCGATGGAAATACGGTGGAACTACGATGGAATTAGGATGGAAGTAGGATTGAAGTACGACGATGCGATGGAAATAGGGTTGAAATAGGATGGAAGGAAGTGGCCCGAAAAAGCCACCATAATAGCCACCATAAAAACGATCAACAAATGAAATGACAAATAAATTGAATTAAAAAATAAATTAAAAATTGAAACAATAAACTTGCACATTCCATTTTCCATGGATGCTTGTTGATAGAGTTTACAAACTATCAATGTCTATTTCCATTTCATAATTGATATTGATCAGATATTGAGGGATAATATGCACAACTAACTGAGCATTAGCTATATTCAGTTTTTAAGAAAAATTGATGCATGAATAACAAGGGGGTTCACATGAACCACTGAAACCCCCCACCTTGCCTACGCGTACGCCCCTTTAGCTATCTAGTATTCTTCCTCTGTCGCCACTGGTATTCTTCCTCAATCATAGTAATCTTTATCTGCCATATTTTACAGTCTTCCTATGCCATTCTAGTATTATTCCTCAGTCATAGTAATCTTTATCTGCCATATCTAACAGTCTTCCTCCTATGCCATATCTAGTATTCTTCCTCAGTCATATCTAGTAATATCTTCCTCTGTCAACTCTATTAATTATTCTTTCTCTGTTGTATAATATTCTTCCACTGTAATAGTATTCTTCTTCTAGTATTCTTACTCTCTCACAACATTATTCTTCCTCTAGTATTCTTCCTTTAGTATTCTTCCTTTAGTATTCGTCCTCTGTCATATCTAGTAGTCTTCCTCTAGTATTCTTCCTCTGTCATATCTAGTATTCTTCCTCCAGTGTTCTTCCTCTGTCATATCTAGTAGTCTTCTTCTAGTAATCTTCCTCTGTCATATCTATTCTGATAGCTAAAATTAGATCTCCCGCCAATTTGCTCAGCAGCAAGCTTCTTGGGAAGTTATGCTACCACAAAATACTTTGTCCATTATTCTAGTGTTATTAAAACTCTTCTTGGAACACAAAATATGTAAAAGGTGGGTAAAATGAGTAACTTTACTCTACAAATGCAAAATAAGTAGCTAGTTGGTTTCCTTTGCTTTTGCTTTTGTCACAAAAAAAATAGAGACACAGGAAGAAATTACGTTAAGACCTAGCTAGTGGACTCACTTGATTACTGTGGAATGTCTTATAGTGAAATAACCAGCTAATCACGTCTATTAAACATTTTCCCCTAACAGCTAAGTACATGTAGTGCTATTGATGTATTAGTATACAGCCCTCTCTTTGCCAGCCTAACAGTCTTTATGAGAGTGCCATACACCACACTACCTTTCTGTAAAGAAAATAATATAGCTATTGTGAATAAGCTTGTTTAGTATTAGTTTCATATGTGACCTTTCCAAACCTGACTATAGCTACTTAGCTATTCTTATACTACAGTTAGACCCCACAAGTTGTCAGTCATGTAGCTAACTACTACTAGCTAGCTACTACTAGCTGTCACATTTTCATGAAAGTGTTTAGATCTAGCTATGTCACGTGGCTGATTTTATCTTTGGCTCCAATTAAGTAGCTATATATCAATTCTGTGAGTGCACTTAGGATTTGGCTATAAAGGTTATCTGGCAATCAGGGTTCAATCTAGAAAATTTTGTTGGATGAGGAAGTCTGTCCAGGCCCATCGACTTAAATAGCTATTATTCACAGTCAATATTCACAATCCATAGATGGTGCACGGCCAGATGATGTCGTAACTAGTTGTAACACTTACCAGTTTCTAACTCTGTTCATCTCTAACAATTCAGCATCAACCAAAATTCTCATGGGTGTGATTCATCAAGTGATGTATCATCAAGTGTGCAGTAATAGCATTCAGTCCTCATGTGCAGATGTACTACTCATAAGTCATTAGCCTTGAACATCCATCTTCTGAAGCATTGTTACTCCAACTGTAGTAGCTACCTTATCATTACTAGCTATATTTCAATCTATTTACAGAATTTTGCGGCATATCTTGATCATCATCAGATCGTAGTTACTGAAAAAGGTGACCACCTGGCTTGGAGGAAGGTGGGAACAACTCAGGGTGTTCCAGCTGACTTTTGGATATTATTTGTTATAATGTGCACACAAAGTGCTTAGCAGCTCCTCTACATAATCAATCTCATAGAATGGGGTAAAGCAAGAAAAATACATTGTGTCACCAATTCATGAAATTGCCTGGAGCTTAATGAAAATTATTTAATTTCTTGTACAATATGTGATCTATGAGATATATATATTTTCATTCCATGCTAGATATCTTCACAATTTCATTTTTAGGTACGTGACCCATGAGATAACACACATTATCACACACTGTACTTTCCAAGCTCATTACCCAAATGGCTTTGACCTGGAAACTTGCATTGGAGAACATAGTGAAAGCTCAATCTGCACAAAAGAAGGCTTATGATTGTATGACAGAGGAACTGATTGACAAGTGGGAGACCGTGTCGTGGTTCTCGTGCTGTCTGAGTCCGAAGGAAAAGACTGGAAATTGTCTGGACCCTTTCACGGTTTGTATGTAGAGGGTTGTAAGTTATGCTATTAATGTGGAGGTGTGTCTAGTGGTATGGAGATGATGCTAGGAGCAAGGGACTACTACCGAGACTGGTCATTAGAAGAAACGTTGACATAAGGTGAAACCTGTTCAGACAGCTGCAGCAGATGTATTGGGCGATTTATCAAGAAGCAGGGTCCAGCAATCTGGTCCATAACTTGCCTGCAAGATGAATAGTAACTGTAATTTTGAACAATGTGTGTATGTGCATCCTGAGTTCAAGTCCAACTCAGGAAACTATTTCCATCTGATTTCCACCTGCCTCCCACCAGTCCTCCCAACTGTGATTGGGTACCTGGCATTTGCTGGTGTGCAAATTCAAAGCCTTTTCTCATGAAACACAATGGTCCAGGTGGGACTTTGGGTGCCCACACCACTTGCTGTGAGGAAAGGCCTGTTCTCCTGCGAGTTCCTAGCCCGGCTCCAGGAACTTTGCTTGCATGGCTCACTGTGCCTGCTTAGTGCACAGGCATCCTGGCTCTGGCAGGTGTGCATGACTGCTAGCGGTTGCAAGAGAATTTTGTGTGTGCGTGCATGTGTGTGAACATTGTCGAGACAACTTCTCACTCAGAGGGAGAACTGTCATGAATACACTCATCTCATCATTTATTTGATTTTTGTGTCACCCACGCATAATTACTTGCTGAGTCATGCTCATTGGAGGATCATGTGAGAGTCCTGTTGGGGTTGATTTGAATGATGAATTGAATGAACTGTCCAATAAGTCCTAGCTAACCTCAGTTTTTACTGCTTGCTGCTTGGCACTCCATTGTATAATATGCTAGTCCTATATAACCCTCTATGCTACAGGAGACATTCACCCGCATTACATTTTATTTGGAAGGTCTTGATACAAACTATGTGATACCAACTGTCCATTACTAAAATCCAGACTTTGAGTATATAGCTCTAGAATTTACAGGATATGTCACTCTATTCTCCACTGGAATGCTATGTGAAAGATATTTCCTGCTGCAGGTGGAAATAGAAAATATCTATCTTGGCAGAGTGAATTGTGCAGACTTCAAGAACAGTTCACACCATTCTTAACAAGAAGAATTCATCAATCTAGCTCATATCAGTAAGACAATTATTTATAGCCATGTTTCACAACTTCATTTGCATTTCCTGTTGTTGTATGCTCTAGTGTGACTACATGAGATAAACATAAGCAAATGAATATAATTTCACTAATGAATATTATTATCAATTGGTATTTTGATTTGGTTACTATGGTGATTCACTTTGATGACCATAGTATACAATGGAATGCTCAAGAACCAAGTAAGAGATAGTTATTGTCACAGCCAGCTAGCTGTATGTGAGTGCATGCCAAGATTTTTCCTTTTTTTTTCATAATATTAATTTTACACATTATGTTTGTCATAAGTGGACAATAGAAGATGCTGAGCTTTCATTAGTAAGTGCTTCATCGAAACTGAATTCTGCTTATTTTCTTATTTCTGGGTTTGGTGCCGACATTTCAGTTCGCCTTTATCTATCAATTTCTAAAAAGTCAACCCTCATAATACAACTTATCTAAAGAGCTCATGTGGTGGTTCGAGATCAATAACTTCAGTAAGCTATGTCTACAATTGCACTATTGGACTTCGAAATTGTGAAAACAGATATAATAAAGTGATAGCCACGAACTGTACTTTCTCTCTTATTCATCCAATTACTGATGTAAATTACAGGGCAAGTTTAACTAACATGAATATTTTTGATAAAAATACTGAGTCAGTTGAATTAAACTTAGAGCAAGACAAGTTTGAAAGACTACTTTATGAAGAAACCTTAACAGTCCTGTTTTTAGCAAACTTGATATATTTTGGTGCACCCAATCATTCAGAAATTCATTTGTCAAGTGAACCTTACAGTAGTGATTACGCTATGACAGTATTAACTAAAATGAGAGAGAACAGACTTTTTTATGATATGCGAATTGTAGCTGATGATAAAGTATTTCAAGTTCATCGATCAGTTTTGGCTACGTGCTCGAATGTTTTTCGTACTATGTTTGAGACGAACATGACAGAAAAGGCCGAGAGAATACTTACAATATCTGACATAAGTCCTCAAGTCATGTCAGACCTACTGGAATACATCTATACTGGAAAGACTTCTTCACAAGTAGATGAGCACATTCAAGACCTTCTTGTAGCAGCAGACAAATATGACATCCAAGAATTGGTGGGCATTTGCGAAAAGAAATTGATATGCAGTTTAACGCCAACAAATGTGTTTGAGATGTCTCAATTTGCTGATCAACTTCGTCTCAAATCTTTGAAGCAATCCTGCATATATCATTATAAAAAATATCCCAAAGATATCTTCACTTCTGATTCTTGGAAACAACTGAAAGAAACTTTATTAGATCAAGCTATGGAAATAGCTGATGTAGCGCTCACAAACTGAGCAAAGTTGTATTCAAGCTAACATAATGATAACGGTGTGAGGTTAGGATGTTGAGTTTAAGTTCATCAAATGTAAAGATGTAGCCGTACTTTCTATTTTGTTTTTTTATTTGCTTTTTGTTTGTTTGTATGTTTTATGTTGTTTGTAAATAATGTTCTTGCAACTATTATTTGTGACGTGCCACTCTTCTGCTTGGATCTGCTTCTGTTCCTCACCAACAGTCTACCCTTCACACTTCCTGCTTTGTCCAAATTCCTGAATTTCCACACTATGTCATATCACATGTAACAAAAAGCTTGTGTCTATTTTTTTTTTTTTATGTTTTGAAAAAATATCCAACTAAAATGTTAATTTTTGTACACTGTTCATAGCTAGAAAATATTTTCTGTAATTTCCCATAGTTTTATATATAATTATATATATATTGTGGCTTTTTTTATATTTTGAACTTATGTATATTGTAGCTTGAAATAAAACAGGAAAATCCCTTCCTTTTATAAAGTTTTGTCACCATTGTTTAGTGCCAATCTAACATTTTACAAGCAAATTCACATTCCTCAGCTAAATGACATGCCGTGGTGACCATGGTCAATATGTCCTAATGATGCCCACCAGCAAGTCTTTCCTATAGTGTTATTCCTTGTTTCGTATAAGAAGATACTCAGTGGTTTGGACTGGCTATATAAATAGTTCACATTCTCGTTCATCACAATTGTATTTCAGAGGCTTAACTGTAGTGTTGTTCTAAAACTATAACTAAAATTTAGTTTAGTAACACCTAAAACATTTTAGTAAGCTAACCAGAACTAAATTTCACATAGGATGATAACTAAATCTAAAACTAAAAGTCATTGAGCTGATGAAGAAAACTAAAATTATCAAACCTATAAATATAGCTAACTTTTTTTAATGACATCACTGAAAGAAGACGAATGACCAGTGGTAGTCACAGGAAACAAAACCCTTTACCCAATCGTTTCTTCTTAACACCTGAGTATATTGTTTGGCTAAGGAAAACTGTTGGACAGCAGTCTGCAGTTGCTCAACTACCAAGGCCCAGCCCCAGCCATAGCCCTAGCCCTCCCTTAGCAAAAACCAAAACTAAAATGGAAGTTAGTAAATTTGAAAAACCAAAACTAAAACTAAAATTGTAGTTATTATTAGTGAAAAACTAAAACTAAAATTAATCCTGAAATATTTCTTTGTCAAAAAAACTGTAACTAAAACTAAAATGTAAATGTTGAACCAAGACAACATTACTTAACCAACTGATGTTTGATCTAATCTATTAAAAACTGCTTCAATTTTGAAAGGCGATTTCTACTAGGTTTATTTATTAACAATGGAAAATAGTTGTGAACAGAGGCACATAACTTCACATTACTTCCTCCAGTTACGTTGGTTGAAGGACCAACCCCACCATAAGCTATGCCTAGCTTCAGTACCCTGCAGCTAGTGTGTGGCAAGCAACCGGATACTTTGCCAGCATGGAAGGACTCTACCACAGCAACAAGCCACTAGCAGGTAATGCAGTCTGCATTCACTGAGCTTGACTTATGATGGACTAATTTTCCCAAGACATTTTACAATGCATATTATATGGGATGACATGGTACAGATTGTAGTGGTTAGGGAAGGATCATGAATAATGAGGGCTGTCCAGAAATGCCGTAAATTGTCCATCCCATCCCACGGTCCCATGGAATTACATGGGATTGTCCATCCCATCCCACAGTACCATGGGACTTTCCACGGGATGTCCACCTGTCCCTCTACAGATGCATGTGTCCTACTTTCCACCCCATCCCACAGTCCCATGGGATTGTAGGACATTCCATGGGATGTCCACCTGTCCCTCTCACTGACACATGAATATCTTATTATCCATCCCATCCCACGGTCCCATGGGTCTGTGAAATAGATTGTGTGTAACATTTCGAACTGATAGTGAGTGTTGTTTTTTTTAAATTTGTATAATAATGTTTGTAACCTTGTCAGCAAGTACCCTTTCTTGCGTATTAAACCTAGCATGACACCTCCTTCGCTTCGCTCAGTCGGCTTGTCAAAGTGTGTCGGCGCGCCTTTGGCGCTCTGCTAATCTAACGCTAATCGCGCGTGCGCTCTAGCTTAACTTTAAGTGTTCATTGTGACAATACTTTCATGGGATCGTGGAAGGAATGAACAGTGGGAGTATCTGTAAGAGGGACATGTGGACATCCCATGGAATGTTCCACTGTCCCATGGGACCATGGAATGGGATGGACAGTGGGACACACACGCATCTGTAGAGGGACAGGTGGACATCCCGTGGAATGTCCCACTGTCCCATGGGACTGTGGGATGGGATGGACAATTTACGGCGTTTCTGGACATCTATGACCAGCAAATAATTCTAGGAGAATGGCAGTAATCAGTCCACAGTCAAAGATATACATCACATTCAAGATGATGGAAGTATTTTATGAAGCTTCCTAGAGTAGCTAATCCCCTTGAGCTATGGAACTCCAAGCAGATGGTTGAAAAGAGATTCTATCACAATGAGCATTATCTGAGGTGAAAAGAACTTCTTGACAGCTTCACTTACACAATCAATGAATATATTGAGTAGAACTTTGTATAACGAAGAGAAAGATCTACATCACTTCTTGCAAAAAAGAGAAGATGGAAAAAGCAAGCGCCTCACAATCTACAACAAGGAGACGTGGTGCTAGTACTTCATAAAATGTTGAAAATGAGAAGCTGGCCCTTGGCTCAAATGAGAAGACATATCCTAGAGATGACAACAGAGTGTGAACTGTTGGCCTGCACTGCCAAATGTAAAATATTCTGCCATGCAGCACATCAACTGAACTGGTCCTCCTCATTCATGAAGTCAACCAGTGCTTGCCCCCCCCCCCCCCCCCCCCCCAGCATGGTCCGGGTCTCCGCCTTCTCAATGCCAAGGAGCCCCTCCCCAAGACACTCTTATGCCTCACAGTTTCATGGACCTGCCGGCTGACCCTACCCAAGTCCAGAAGTCCAAGTATCTGAACCCAAAACAATTCAATTACTCCACAGACCACACCTTACCTAAGCAAACTCACTGTTACTTTGTGAATGTTCACTCCATATAAGTAATGTAATCACAACATTGAAGGTTTTATTTTAGCTGTAGTTGTCTACTCTATATATAGTGTTAAGGAATACCCTCCCTCCCCTTTTTAAAAATCCTAAGCATGTCCCCTAATTTTGCTTGATAATGGAATTACTAGTGAGTACCATATGAACCCAGTTTAAAACCTTATAACAACTGACAACTGAGAGTTCATCACTTGAGAATTTGAAATTGATGTCCCTGAAATCAGTAGCTCTATTCATTTACGCAGCATCTATTGTGTGAGTATATGTACAATTATTAGCAAAATTATAAAGTTATCCTCAGTTATCTGGAGATAATCTATCAGGACTGAAAAATGAATTCTGAAAGCAGCTCACCTTTATATATACAAAGTTCAAAATACTCATCCCTAAGCACAGCCTCTGGAAGAGGAAGTGTTGTCTACATAGCCTCATGTCTATAAGTTGGCCGGGCAAAATATTGAGGCTAATCAGTAGCTAGTAGCTAGCTAATCAAATCAGAGATTTAATAGTGCCTAATTGTTAATGTCCAATATGCAATCTTTAATCTAGTCTCTTCAGCCAATATTAATGAAAGAAAATACATCTAAAATGTATTATTAATGGGCAATATTGTTAAAATGAGATTTAAAACATTGAATACAAATGTACACTCCACACTCTTGACAGAATGCCTCCACTCTGTTCTCAGAGTTACAAGTCTCACAGAATCCTCCATCACTTGTAGAGGGACAGTTTCCAGTAGTAGACCTCACTTTCTGACATTTACCTACATCATCATCTTCTGACAGAGGAGCTGGGTAGCATACAGGACAGCTACATTTGGTTGTGGTCACTTTAAGGATGCAGTATTTGCAGTATACATGAAGACAAGGTAGAATCTTGCATCCAGAGCACTGTTTTTGACATAAGCTACACTTTGTGTGTTCGAGCCTTCTCAAGGTCAGTCTTCTCGGCTGCAATATAAGACATCTATCTTGACTTTCGCCGATTAAAAGTTTTGTTCGGAGAATGTAGTAGCTATAGAGAGAGAGAGTGCTTTTGAAATGGCCCATTAAGTACTTGTTCAGTCCATTTGGTTGCGACTTGCTGATTGCAATAACAAGTGCCACTCTATTTATGGTTTAATAGCACCCATCAATAGTAATATAATAACAGGGTCTAGTTGTTGCCAACTGTTAATGTGTTTCTAATATATACACACACACACACACACACATATACATAGCCACATACAATGTACGAATTCCTGTTATGGGGGACACAGAAGTCAGTTTTTCCTTCTCCCCTCCCAACCTTGGCTCAAGAAAGGAATGAAAGAGAGGAGCAGGACTTCTCCTATCTCTGATGAAATGTCCATTTCATATATCTATTATCAAAACAAGAGTGTGGAGAGGCAATACCAGTGATTTATAGACTGAGATCATTGATATAGCTACTGATATAGCTAAACTCCCAGTTTATTAGGGTGAGCTCAAGGCAGAATACATACCAGTACATAGTATTGTCAGAATGTAACTTATTCTCACTGGAGCCATCTGGCTGTTGGTTCTACTTGGTTCTACAATAGCCTAGCAATGATAGTGGAGTTTACCAATTTAGCAAGTAGATAACAATGCAGCTGCCCATACTTGACTGTGAGTGTTGTAACCTATCTGTAAGTTGGTGAACTGGATGTATGAGAGTAGGAAAGATGGAATTTTATTATGCACTGAACTGGGGCAAATAGCTAAGTGTGTTGACACATGTAGAAAATGTAATAGAGTAAATAGGATGTCGCTTAATTAATAGGATGTGGCTTAATTTTATGAAATTTACATTAAAAAAATTCCATTACAGCAGAACATCACTCTTCTGATTAGCCATATTTACACTCATGGCCTGTGGCACTTGTGTGAGCCAACAGACTTGTAATATTCTCCTCTATCAAATGAGTATATAGTTTTATAGTCACCACTCCATTTAAAAAAACAATTATCAAAGCTACAATCAAGAACTCATTGTGCTTCAGTATAAAACAACAACAAAAAAACAAGGGAGGTGGGGGCGGGAGGGGGGAGGTGCACCAGCAACTAGTACCTCACCCCCCTCTCTCCTTCTTCCTAACCCCACTGGATGTGTAGCTCTGAACTCTGAAGTGGCTCTCTTTTGGAAGATGGGAACAACTCTGTTGCAAGCTCTTCTTGTTTTCCTCAATATGTCTGATACAACCTCCATGGGAAAGCACTCCGAGTCCATACAACAGCTACATGAAGATTTTCTATATTGTCAGTTCCTCACTGGTACTACGTCGTATGCAAGCAAAGACACATTGCTACCCTATAATTTGTAAGGCTTGCAGGTGTCCAACACAATTGATGACTGTATTTTCAGGTTGCCAATAGGCTTAGCCATATGCAAGAAGATAATTGTGTGGGGACTTTAATTCTCTGTAAGCCAAACATCATGTGATCCACACTTTCTACCCCTTACCTAGTACCACTGTATGTGAGTGACCTGCAGAGATTGAAGCAGAAAGTGATGCCTGAGCAGTTAAACATTTCTGCAAGGTTCAACATTTGCTCCAGACTAGCTAGTTAAAAAAATGTCCTCAGCATCTGAGGGATCTTAGTCATTAGAACAGGATTTGGAGAACCCATTCCTCTTTGTGCTCTGTTACAATCCAATGGAATAAAATTGAATCATTCTTTATTGGAGCTTATCATCAGTCATTAGTATGTTGCCCACTGCTTCATTGACAATGTGAAGTTAGATCAAGCGATGGTGGAACTTGATTTTCCAATTGCATACTCCAGGTATTAGGTACTGAAATGCTACTCTAGTGCTGACATAAAAGTGAGCTCTTTTTTATGTTGTTGTTGTTGTTGTTTTATTGCATATAAAGAGTAACTACTCAAGGGAAGCAGAGGGGAGAAGTAATTCCATATTTTTTTGCTGCGATTAATAGTCCACTGCTATTATACTGTTTCACATGAACTAAGCTAAAATATAAACAATACGGTAACAATACTGTAGTTTTATGTTACCTTATAACTAGGCAGGCTCACTCAGTATTTGTGTATAGAACGTATGTATGTCATTTTTGTACTTTGACCCTTGCATTTTTGTGTTAGTTCGGTGGTCAACCCCGTCCCAAACTTCACTAATCGGAATTCTCTGATTTAGCAATCATTACCTGTATCAGAATTGTTTACCATTTTGAATTCTCTTGCTGATACAGGTAAAACTTTTTTTTTAACTTACCGGAGTTTCATTTCTATTTGAGTTAGTGGTGATGTGCTATTTGTCATAGTTATAAGCCATATGCAACAGTATTTACTTAAAAATTCTTTGGCCTTAGACTAGCCACGAAGGTAGCTAAGTCTTGTATAGGTATGTCCAGTGGTGTGAAAGTGTTGTGCATTACTACTACCTAACCAAAGAATAAAACAAAGAAAATGTTTGAATAGCGTGATTTGTTTTGTTTTTGTTGTTGTTGTTTTTTTGTTTAAACAGTTGTGGCAAATGGTTACTATTGAAACCCCTTTACCATATAGTGATGCTGAGAGGACAATTCTCTCACTCCCTAGTTTACTCAAAAAGTCAGTTCTGTAGTTATAGTCACAAAGATGTATGAACTAGTAACACAGCAAGGTGAAAAAGAAGTGACTTGTAAATAGAAGTGCATGAAATACGTTATGGTGTGTGTATATGAGTCAAAGTTTTAGTTCAGTTCTATAGATAGTATCCAGTACCAGAACAGACATATATCCCACCTCTCACGCTCTACTCACTTCATACCTAAGATATGCTGCACTACAGATAGCTATTGACTACTGAAAGCTACTCACCACATCTTCAACTTAGTCAAACATTCACAGTTGCTAGTGCTGGGAAAACCAAACCGTATGGGCAATCTCTCGACTGGGAACCACGCCCACGATCAAATGAGCCGGCAGGACAAGTGAATTTTTTAATTATAATTTTGTTGTTGTTGTTTGTTATTCCTGCTCAGTACTACACATCTTCAGTAACTCACTGCCCATTAGCCATTACTAGGCCACTCACAAACTATTTGAAAAAGTATTCCATATTATGTACACAGGAATTAAATTATTACAAAACAAAATGTTGAGATATTTATAGTGTATAAAATAAACAGTTAACTCACATTCAGAATCTTCTGGTGTCACCTGCTCTTGAATTTTCTAAGGAATTTTTGAAAAATTTTATTAATTGTTATTCTAACTATAAATACAATACCTTACCTGTCCAAACCAAACAAGGTGTTTCTTGTGTAGATCTACTATTTGAGGATAGTTAGGATTGTATAGACACACCATAGTCCTAGGACTAGAATCAGATCTCTTGAGTACTCCGAGATGATTGCCTCCTTCATGTGAACTACACTCAAAGCCAAACTGATAGTTCATGTAGCTGCTGTAGTTCATTCTGGAGCTAGCCTCTCTTAAAGTGTTCTCTATGGCCTCCTTCAAAGATGTGCACTCTTGATGAAGACAATCATGAATACTAGGGTTGCAATGAACGGCAACTTCAAAATATTTAGGTCGACATATAAATGTGACTTGAAGCTTAGCATCAAACAGAAACTGAACCATATTTTTCTTGATGCTTTCTTTTATAAGGATGAAAGATTCGTTGGATATAAAGCAAGCAATCATAGCAGGAAAGAGTCCCATAGGAGTAAAGCCACAAGTGAAGTACACAGAGAGAGGTAGCGCAAGACTAGCTCTGCAAGCTTCTTTATGAAACAAATCAAGTTCTTGGTGGCTAGTACTTTCCAGTACACAAGGCATGATGTACACATCATTCTCTTTACCTGAATCTATGTGGGATGTATCAACAGGTAAAATTTGAGCTATGATGTGAAGATACTCCAGCAGAGCTACAAGCTTAAGTGGAGGAACGATGTCTTCTGAAATGCCAGCAGTAGCTAACATGATGTCTTGTATCATAAACTGACCTGTCTTCCTAAACCTCTCAGCTGGTACCTGACCTACATTATCAAAGCTCATAGACTGGAGAATGACAGCAGTGATACTGTCATACACTACCTGGACATCTATGATGACCAAGTCTTCCAAACCAGACACACCTGGAAAGTACATTATCAAACCAGCGTGGTGATGAAGAAACCATAAGGCTGTTTTTGTCTCGTATGGAGTCATATTCAAAGCACGTGCTAACTCCATGCAGGTCTCCATGCTGGCTGTCCTCATATCTCTCATTCGAAGACACAGGCTAAAGAGAAGCCATACTGCTGGAATTTTCAATTTTTTAAAGTGTTTCTCCATAGCCTTCTCTAGTAGCTGGTGTAATTGGTCAATCTCTTCGCTTCCACCTCCCATGTTGTCCAAAGACACCACAGGCTTATCTTCTGAGCAGAATTGAACTATGCCATCTTTGTAGAAGTCGGTGTCTTCAATTATCTTTTTGAGTTGCATATCTACTCTAGTGATTTCATCAGCAGAGACCTTGTCTTTGTGAGTACCCACAATAAAAACAACTGACTTGGAAGACTCAAGTATCTGGTTCATTTCAGAACTTTCAGCTACTCTTTCAGATTGGGAAGTGCGAGTGGCCGTGGAACAACTTATGCTTGCCAAAGTGCACAAAAGCATTTCCTGCACAGTAAATTCAGATTTTTTTAGTGCCGTTTTCTCTCCTGAATCTCTCTGATAAAACACCTTGTATTGTTCATCTAGCTTGAACTCATAACTGAAGAACACCAAGTAGAGGCCAGGACCGATGGTAAGAGCTGGAAGCATGTCCATCAGCTCAGGCTGACCTCCCGTATCTTCAATTCTCAGATAAGCCTTAAAAGATTTCATCTCCTCAGCAAAATTGGGCTGTTGTGAAGCTTCTTTGAATAAGGCAGCAATTTCAGAATAGTCAGGAAGATTAGGCTGGTCAAGATCTTGCGTGTCAAGTATAGGTGAGAGAGGAAGAGGGGAATTCTCAGATTGAGACTGCTTTGATTTGAAAGAAGACTTCATTTTCTTTACTATTCTCTGCAATACTCCTCGTTGTACTCTATCTTTTTTAGAGATGGGCTGCTTAGTGTTGCTAGCTTGACTTACCTCTGTTACTGTTTCCTCCACGTCACTCAGACAAGCTGCTTCCTGAGGTACAGACATTAGTTCCTCCCTGCAATATTTGAGTCTGTGAAAGATAATGCATGCTTCATCGGTAAGATTCTGTACAATGGTCCAGTTTGCCCCCCTTTCTGGATCAGAAATATTTTTAACTAGCATGTTAGGACAGCACTCCACTGTGCCTGTGCTGCCATGAATCTTCTCTGTCTCTCCTGCAGACTTAAGATCAATGATCTCTTTCATGACACGACGTAGTGTAGTACTCTTTCCTTGTCTTGGAGGACCAGAAAACATGAATCTCAGGCACAAAAACTCCAACGTATCCTTCGAATCAATAAAGTGTTTATACGCTTGCTCAAACTTGAAGTCTCCTAATAATAAACATTATATACATTAACTAGTGTTGTAAATAGCACACAATAGTGAAGCGAGCGATGCATGTTCCCTGTAATTGCAGCTATTCAGTGTATGCTTGGTGTGGCTAGAAACATTTAATGGCTTTTCAAAAAGAAAGATTCTTTACTTTGCTACCTGTTTCTGTTTCGTTTTAGCTCTCCTCCTCCTTGCCCTGTCTTTTTCATTTCTTATCCCTCTCCTTACTAATTTTTCTTCTGGAGTTTCTAACACCCTCAAAGCACTCGACAGAGCGTTTCTAACGTTTTGTCTCTCTTCCGCAGAATTTGTTTCACTGGGCATCGCTACTTCGTACGGCGGGTAAACAAAACAAAATGTTGCTAAGAAGGTTACCCAGCCCGCGCAAGCGCGTAGGAGAAAATCTGCACACTTATGCCCACGCAAGAACAAAAACAATTCCTAGACCTAACAAAAAATAAATAAAAAAAATAACAAAAAATGTATATATATATCGCGGACTCATTAAAAAGTCAGCTCCGCTCACTCCGCTCGCTTCGCTGAATTAAAATGTCAATAAAATTGTTTTTTAATGTCATTATCTATTTATAGTTCAAATCCAGCAAACCCTATTTGTATCATTCTTTTGCAGAAAATTGAAGCTAATAATGTAAAAAAATGACATAACACTTTTCAAATATATAGTATATATAATTAATTGTCAATGTATGGTACCTATGTTAAATACTATTTAATACACAGTTTCATTTTGAATCCCTAACTAAAGAAATCTGGTATTGAGGTCGATGACACACATGTATTTGAAGTTAAAAGTATCATTTCTAAGCCAGCTGAAAGATACAAGTATTCCTGCAAGCGAACATTAATGTTATTGCTAAATTATTCTTCAACAATACTGTATGCATGCATGTGTATATGATAGTATAACCCACTTTCTAAAAATCATTTCTAGAGCGTATTAAGGAGTAACAGTATGAAGAGGCATATTTAATTCATATACGTTTGTGTTTCAGTAACAACAACGACGGTAGCCGACAACTGATGATGGTGTGTATATTTATGAATATTCATGAGCTGATCAGAGTTGGTAAAGCATCTTCATTACCTGAATTGGGGGGAAATGTTTGACAAAAAATAAATTGATCTACCATGTCGGAGTGCACACACAAACCATTAAATTGTTGGGACCTAGCTAATAGCTTAAAATAGCTTGAAGTGCTTTAGAACCTATTATATTCTATAAAACTGAACACTGGATCGCTGAGCTGAGTTGGGAAAGAGTGTTCATTTACAGTAGCTAACCAGAGAAACAAGAGAATGCAAGGGTCAATAAAAATAGAAGCAGGTGAGAAAAATTGGCTGATTTAACTACTTCAATGAAGATGTGAAAGAAAGTATGCTGAAAGGACAGAGATACTGTGAAGCAGGAGAGACAGACAGAGGAGGAGAAGGGAATTCATGAGTTGAAACAAGGAATAAGGAAAACAGGGCCGATATGGCTGAGGAAAAAAGAGAGCAGGAGAGAGAAACTATAGATAAAATACCTGATGTTAACACTCCAATAATCAACCAATATTGAAGTGTGAATAATATGTGTCTGCATTATTTTTTAAAAGATTAAATCTCAGACAATTGATATGCTATGCAAATTAGAATATGTACTAATAGTTGACATGACATGATTAATGGCCGGATTCATTAGAATCTATGAAATAGTTCACTATCATATGATACTCAATCACTTAATACAATAATTTTCAATGTCTATATAATGTGACCGGTTTTGGGAAAATCGGCCTAAACGCGGCATCTAAAATTTTCTAATTTATTCTACCAGTAGGCTGCACGGGGCCTTGGGATGCCGTCCTCCTAATTTGGAAGCTGTAGCACAAGCCGTCTTCGCCCTACACACTACAACACTTCAGTACTTTTGCTAAACTTATTATTGCTGGTTTCGAAAAAAACGCCGGGTAACGGTGTTGCTAAGGTCAGGGGGCGTGCCTTGTGTCCGTATACTATTACTGCGTGTCTCTGGGACACTATGGAATAAACCGGTTACAGGTGGATTGAAAGAAGTCTAAAAGGCTTAATGCAGGACTCCTTAAGAAACTATGATGGCGAAAATTGCGTGAGTACGTGAATTATATAGAATAGTTAGTGTTAGTTAGATACAGTTTTTCCCCGCTGTTAGTGAAAAGCCCGCCAATAATTTCTTAGCAACTCTTCGTACACGAGTCCAACCGGCTAGTGTTTCTAGCCTCCTAGTGTGAGTTCTAGAGCACGCCAGAGCTTACAACTGCGTTTTAAGCTAGAGCTAACTGGTGTCTATCCATTTCTGCCATAAAAACTTTTTCGAAAAAAAACAACGACCCATAAGGTTTTACCCAGGGCTGAAAAAAATAGTTTGCCGCGTTTAGGCCGATTTGCCCAAAACCGGTCACTTATTTATTTCACCTTCAATGATATCAGAAATGGAAGCGAGCATGATAGAGATTTCTCTAAAAGTAGGTCTGTCACCAGGATTCCATTCCCAGTAGTGCCTCATGAGATTATAGACTTGCGCTGGACAATCTTCAGGACATTTCATGAGATAGCCTGTCTCCAGCCGCTCAACAATATCTGAATTCTTCAACTCCGGATATGGTAACATGCCGTATGCATATACCTCCCACATAAGGACACCAAATGCTGAAAATCACATGACAATTAAGAATGGTCACACCCACTAATTAGTACTTGTGAGTGAGGAGGGTTGTACTATTGACATGAACTTCTGGACTCACTTATATTGTGAAAGTCATGTGTGTATTGTCATTGTTTTTTACGATTGGCATGCCCATGTGGTAAGCGAGTGAGAAACTTTGGGTCACAAAATCAAGAGTCAAGAATGTTTGTTTGAATAATATGTTTGAATAGATGGATGTCCTTTTTTGTACTTTCACCCTCACATTTTTGTGTTTGCTTGGTGGTTGACCATATCCCAACTCTATTAAATGGAATCTTTTGCTTATGATCTTTACCCATACTATCCAAGGAAATTTAACTGTTTACCCCTTGGGATTAGGCAATTTCTAATTATTTTCTGAATGTTGTGGAAAACAATAAGGTCTTATGAACCTATTGGGGTGCTCCTAGATAGGCCTCAGAACCTTGCCTCCAGAGATGTCCAGAAACGCCATAAATTGTCCATCCCATCCCACACTCCCATGGGACAGTAGGACATCCCATGGGATGTCCACCTGTCCCTCTACAGATGCGTGTGTGTCCCACTGTCCATCCCATCCCATGGTCCACATGCATCTGTAGAGAGACAGGTGGACATCCCGTGGAAAGTCCCATGGGGCTGTGGGATGGGATGGACAATCCCATGTAATCCCATGATCTCATGGGACCGTGGAATAGGATGGACAATTTACAGCATTTCTGGACAGCC
>WLWD01004297.1_pt1 | contig 29258 bp, 28 predicted proteins | sample 6712731 | NCBI WGS metagenome assembly WLWD01 (sample SAMN12718690, study PRJNA576275) | sponge metagenome | isolation source: marine sponge | host: Mycale hentscheli | place: New Zealand: South Island, Marlborough, Capsize Point | collected 2014-11-01
TAGCCAGAGAGATTCAGGGTGTTCTGGTGGACCCCTTTTTGAGTGACCAGAAGTAAGTGATTTAGCCACACCCCACATTGAACTTGTGGAACATTGCCAATTGTTGGATCATGTCTAAACTGCAGACAGTAAATAAATATGTATACACCATATAATTTATAAATAAATCTGTATAGCTACACCATATAATTTATAAATAAATCTGTATACACCATATAATTTATAAATAAATCTGTATAAACCATATAATTTATAAATAAATCTGTATACACCATATAATTTATAAATAAATCTGTATACACCATATAATTTATAAATAAATCTGTATACACCATAATCTGTATACACCATATAATTTATAAATAAATCTATACACCATATAATTTATAAATAAATCTGTATACACCATAATCTGTATACACCATATAATTTATAAATAAATCTGTATACACCATATAATTTATAAATAAATCTGTATACACCATAATCTGTATACACCATATAATTTATAAATAAATCTGTATACACCATATAATTTGTAGTTGTTTCTTTTTTCATTCTGAGGAAATGTTACAAACTTAAAATCCTCCAAATTCATTAAAGTATGTTCCTGAATGCCTCTTGTGCCAAATTGTATAGACTCCTCGTCATCTTCAGAAAGGGCATTGGCTCTGTTCTTTCACTTTCTCAAACTTCTCTCAATTCAATAGCTTTTTCCATTAAATACCTTCCTACTAAACTATCTAGTCTGTGGAAAGTTCCATCTGCTATTCTGAGGTTGGCTATAAAATTCACAAAGAAGCCATCTAATGTACTCACATCCACTTGAAACCCTAATTCTATGTTGCTTTAGCCACACTTCCAGCCTGTTCACCCAGCTCTTCGTAGACTTTGAGGCATTTTGTTTTTATTTCATAGTAACCTCTGGACTTCAGGATTAGTTTCCTCTGCAACTTCATTCTCAACATCTGGCTTCTCGAAATCTTTTATACTATCTAATTCCATCTAATATGAATAGAGCTTGTGTGCTAATCAATAGCTGAAAGTATTCTATAGCAGAGTATCTACATAGGAACTACTCAACCTGTATGTTTCCAGCATGCCGGACTTACCCATAATATTTCACTTAGCCATGGTACTGTTTCACTTAACCATGGTGCTGTTTCAAATAGCCATGGTACTGTTTCACTTAGCCATGGTACTGTTTCACTTAACCATGGTGCTGTTTCACTTAGCCATGGTACTGTTTCACTTAGCCATGGTACTGTTTCACTTAACCATGGTATTGTTTCACTTAGCCATGGTACTGTTTCAGGTACTGTTTCACTTAACCATGGTACTGTTTCACTTAGCCATGGTGCTGTTTCACTTAGCCATGGTACTGTTTCACTAGCCATGGTACTGTTTCACTTAGCCATGGTGATGTTTCACTTAGCCATGGCACTGTTTCACTTAGCCATGGTACTGTTTCACTTAGCCATGGTGCTGTTTCACTTAGCCATGGTACTGTTTCACTTAGCCATGGTACTGTTTCACTTAGTTATGGTACTGTTTCACTTAGCCATGGTACTGTTTCACTTAGCCATGGTGCTGTTTCACTTAGCCATGGTACTGTTTCACTTAGCCATGGTACTGTTTCACTTAGCCATGGTGCTGTTTCACTTAGCAATGGTGCTGTTTCACTTAGCCATGGTGCTGTTTCACTTAGCCATGGTACTGTTTCACTTAGCCATGGTACTGTTTCACTTAGTTATGGTACTGTTTCACTTAGCCATGGTACTGTTTCACTTAGCCATGGTGCTGTTTCACTTAGCCATGGTACTGTTTCACTTAGCCATGGTACTGTTTCACTTAGCCATGGTGCTGTTTCACTTAGCAATGGTGCTGTTTCACTTAGCCATGGTGCTGTTTCACTTAGCCATGGTACTGTTTCACTTAGCCATGGTACTGTTTCACTTAGTTATGGTACTGTTTCACTTAGCCATGGTACTGTTTCACTTAGCCATGGTGCTGTTTCACTTAGCCATGGTACTGTTTCACTTAGCCATGGTACTGTTTCACTTAGCCATGGTGCTGTTTCACTTAGCAATGGTGCTGTTTCACTTAGCCATGGTGCTGTTTCACTTAGCCATGGTACTGTTTCACTTAGCCATGGTACTGTTTCACTTAGTTATGGTACTGTTTCACTTAGCCATGGTACTGTTTCACTTAGCCATGGTGCTGTTTCACTTAGCAATGGTGCTGGTGCTGTTTCACTTAGCCATGGTGCTGTTTCACTTAGCCATGATACTGTTTCACTTAGTAATGGTACTGTTTCACTAGCCATGGTACTGTTTCACTTAGCCATGGTGATGTTTCACTTAGCCATGGCACTGTTTCACTTAGCCATGGTGCTGTTTCACTTAGCCATGGTACTGTTTCACTTAGCCATGGTACTGTTTCACTTAGTTATGGTACTGTTTCACTTAGCCATGGTACTGTTTCACTTAGCCATGGTACTGTTTCACTTAGTTATGGTACTGTTTCACTTAGCCATGGTGCTGTTTCACTTAGCCATGGTACTGTTTCACTTAGCCATGGTGCTGTTTCACTTAGCCATGGTGCTGTTTCACTTAGCCATGGTACTGTTTCACTTAGCCATGGTGCTGTTTCACTTAGCCATGGTGCTGTTTCACTTAGCAATGGTGCTGTTTCACTTAGCCATGGTGCTGTTTCACTTAGCCATGGTACTGTTTCACTTAGCCATGGTACTGTTTCACTTAGCCATGGTACTGTTTCACTTAGCCATGGTGCTGGTGCTGTTTCACTTAGCCATGGTGCTGTTTCACTTAGCCATGATACTGTTTCACTTAGTAATGGTGCTGTTTCACTTAGCTACCAGTCTCTATTAAACTTGTTGTTGTCAGGTGTGAGCTTCCTTGATCTTCAACTTATGATTCTTACTGGCTCTGTCTACAACTCTTACCTCTTCCCATTTAATGGGGTGATGCTGCTGCCAAGCATGTTCAGCAGTTAAAGATCAAGGAAGCTCTACACATACAGATGACACCTGCCAGCAACAAGTTTAACAGAGACATAGGTTTAGAGCTTCCAGGATGCTGGCTGTCTATGCTATGTGCAAATCACCCTCCAGGATATAATAAACAGTAAGCATACCGTCCAGAAATCTTGCTGTTTACATTGCGTTACTATATCACCACGAGACCTCAGTTGACCCCTGAAGAGGACTTCGGCGAGAAGTCGAAACGTTGGGTTAAGTTTTAATTAACTATATTGGCTATTAGAACGAGATAAATTTCTATTATTATATTACTGTAATGTTTTTAGAAGTATTTAGAGTCAAATTGTTATTTTGTATCAGAATTACAACCATAACTATATCAACTGAAGCTACTCTCACTAGCTATATAATAGAATTAAATAACTTTGACTTACACACCCGTTACTCCGTTAGCTCCAAATGAAGTCATAGACTCCAGACTGCGCCCACCAGCCATAATTAGCAGTGTATATTCACCATTATATTGTCTGCTAGTTTTAGTGATGTTGTCAATGATGGCAAAGACTGGTACAAACCCTAGAGATTAAAGGGATATAGTTATAATTTAACCACAAGGGCAACATGACATGCAGCTCTATAACGGTCTTGCTATGTACATTATTGTATTTTAATCATCACCTGTCGGTATTTTCATAAACTAAGAGAGGAAGGTCTATTACTAGTGTTACTTTACCAATTCAAAAGATAACAATAGAAGGCATACATTTATTAAAGGTTGATACTATTGTTATGTTTCAAATATTTCAGAAAAGTTTTGCAAAAATATTATACTTTATAAAATATTGTTTAATTAATTTTAGATATGTTTTCCTTTTTTGTTTTAAATTAAATGACTATTTCATTTATGCAAAGCAAAGTAAACTCATTGATAATATCATTACATGAAATACACGCAGAAGGGCTTACTTAAATATATGTCAACTGTTACCATGGAAAGGATTATTATATGTTAGTGTCTGTGCACAACATCATACAATATTCATATGTAATTCATAAACCATGTGCATGACAATTATACCGGAGATTAACCTTATGACCTCTTGAAGGCCCACAAACTTAGGATCCTCAACAATCATGGCATGTACTCCAGCCATAGTCTGGCCATGTACTCCAGCCATAGTCTGGCCATGTACTCCAGCCATAGTCTGGCCATGTACTCCAGCCATAGTCTGGCCATGTACTCCAGCCATAGTCTGGCCATGTACTCCAGCCATAGTCTGGCCATGTACTCCAGCCATAGTAGTCTGGCCATGTACTCCAGCCATAGTCTGGCCATGTACTCCAGCCATAGTAGTCTGGCCATGTACTCCAGCCATAGTCTGGCCATGTACTCCAGCCATAGTCTGGCCATGTACTCCAGCCATAGTCTGGCCATGTACTCCAGCCATAGTAGTCTGGCCATGTACTCCAGCCATAGTCTGGCCATGTACTCCAGCCATAGTAGTCTGGCCATGTACTCCAGCCATAGTCTGGCCATGTACTCCAGCCATAGTCTGGCCATGTACTCCAGCCATAGTCTGGCCATGTACTCCAGCCATAGTACTGGCCATGTACTCCACCTGGCCATAGTAGTCTGGCCATGTACTCCAGCCATAGTCTGGCCATATACTCCAGCCATAGTCTGGCCATGTATTCCAGCCATAGTCTGGCCATGTACTCCAGCCATAGTCTGGCCATGTACTCCAGCCATAGTAGTCTGGCCATGTACTCCAGCCATAGTCTGGCCATGTACTCCAGCCATAGTCTGGCCATATACTCCAGCCATAGTCTGGCCATGTACTCCAGCCATAGTAGTCTGGCCATGTACTCCAGCCATAGTCTGGCCATGTACTCCAGCCATAGTCTGGCCATATACTCCAGCCATAGTCTGGCCATGTACTCCAGCCATAGTCTGGCCATGGAGACATGTGTGAACACTTACATTGCAAACATTGATACATAGGAAAGAATATTTGTCATTTTGGTAAATAATTCATTATAATTTGATTAAAGCACATGTCTACTTTAAAGTGGCACATTTAATTGCATATCTCTGTGTACTGGCCACACTCATGATCACACCTCTTCCTGGCCTGACCACTAAAATAAAGCTTCCTCCGGCCCTGAATAAGTGAGGTATATGTTGACTAATAAAAGATAATACCTTTATTCCACACTTATAAAAGATAGCTAAAACAGGCGATTGTGAATCTTGAGATCAGAAAGATCAGAAAGCTGGTAAATACTAATACAATTATTAGCATCATTGCTTCAATATGAAAGTTTCACCAGATATCAAATTTTAGATGTACTCTCTCTCTCACACATAGAGTTTGTGTTAAGCAAGTGGTCCTGCGTTCGATTGCAGGTGGCGACCCAACATTTTTAAATCCTGTATTATTTTAAAAACAGAAAAGAAAGAGAGTACATTTAATGAGTAAAAGAAAGCTGAAAAAGAAATTTTGTAAGTGATAAATATCAAATTTTGCTGTAAACTGTATTCTTTCATGTAACACGTCTTGAGAACCAAGAACTAGACAGAGAGTTTCAAATGAATGGAACTGTATTGTTTCTTCTGCTTCAATAAAGAACATGCTGTCCGGAGGAAGCTCATTTTATTTTGTGGGGCCAAAAATGAAACATTATTGTATGATTAGTATACTACTAAGATTAGTTTAGACTTATTACATGCATTTCTCACAATACATAGTAACTCTGAGTCATTGTTTACCTTTTATTGCTTACATTACATCATTATTATCAAGTTCTGACCCTTCATAAAAACTAGATTGAAACTTTCTCACCTAAAGGGATCTGTAAAAAAAGCAAAGGAAAATGTGAAAAAAATCTTAGTTGTCGCTGGGATTGGAACTCAGGACCACTGGCTTTAGCCACCAGTGCTCTAACCTCTGAGCTACGACAACCCTCGACTTCCAAGACCTTCATATTTTTCCATTATACTGTTGAATAGTACCGCTTGCTGCAGTCTCGTACTCAACAGACCACCAATTATGTGCCGTCAGAACACCTTTTCGGTGTCGACCGGAAACACAACCATAATTTGTGGATTAAAAAGGCTTATCATTACAATTGTCAATTATCATAACATCATTGTTATGTAATTGCTGTGGTGTAGTCACAGAGAGCTGTCACCAGGTGTAGGGGAAGACAGACCAAGTGGGCTGCCACCAGAGTTACTACTACTACTATATTTCAAGCTGTTTAAAGCTTCTTCCCAACCCAATCCCTGATGTCTTAATTCAGTTCTTAGGTTAGGTCAGATAAAGGGTCAAGCAGCACGACAGTAACTGAAGCACAAGCCTGAGCTGGCCATATATATAGTAAACCAGCCCAAGCATGCTCAACTAAAGGATGATATAGTAAATAGGCTGAGGTTATGGAATGTGTTCTGAATGAGGTGTTAAGCGTTTGTGACAAAATAAACTATTAGTGTGTGTCACAAAGTAAATACAATACTAAGGAATGTTATTAGCTGGGATGTTCTGTTCTGTGCGGTGGGTGTTCAGGTCCTGAACATACTACCTGAACAACCGCCACAGTTAGTATGAACCTGTGAGCCCTGTCACCACCACCTTTATCATCATTTATTATCATTTATCTTGTCCCTTTATCATTATTATATTGCATAATTACATCCTGTACGTATATTATGCCTTTATCATTTACTTCCTGTGTCACCCACTTATACCTTGACCTTTAATCACCTTAACTTTAGTTCTACTCTTGATGATTAGATTGAAACACCGGAAGTTTGAGTGAGTTTCTCTGGGAGTGAAATAGCCAGTAAATAACTGGCTGGGTAGAACTCTGGTCCTTCGAGATTACCCCCAAGGTTCTGGACTTACAATCCAGAACCTGTGCAGTGGGTTCACCACAATTGTATCCTAATCGTTTTGACCACGTGATTTGCAGGCTCTCATGCCGGTTCTTTGATTGAATTCTAACTTGTGATGTGCTTCATGACGAGCGAGCCATTGTGTGCAAATTATTAAGTCCTAAAATTAGGTACAAGTAGCTATGACTATAGTAGTGATAACTTCGTCTAATTGATCTGTGTTCCTGACAAAAGGCACTCCAGCTACTCAAAAATGGCCTGAGTTTTTAAATGACGTATGGTAAGGGATTTCAATGACATAGTAACCACTTCCCGCAACCATTTGACTTGAAAAAATATAAATAAATGAACCATGCAATTCTAAGGAATTACAGCACAGCTTATAGTCTTACATTAAATGCTAACTTGCTTACTACAGAAGTAGTCAAAAAAGCTGTGTAAAGGCAGCTAATATGTTTATTTGGTTTGTGCTATTCTTTAGGTAAGCAGTAGCTGTAACATTCTACACTTTCACACACACACACACACACACACACACACTTGCATCCACACTGGATATACCAACACAAACAAGACTTACTTTGTGATTTGACTATAGGGCAATGGATTTCAAGTAAGAGAATATTGTTGTGTAGGTCCAAACTATGACAAACAGCGCATTAGCCAAGATACTTACCACAGCTGCTAATTCAAATAGAAAATGAACTCCTAAATTATTAGTAAGACATAACTGCGTCCGCACAGAATCAAATATGTCAGACACAACCGAATTCAAATGGGTAAACAATTGATGATACGTGTAAAGATCGGTAAACCAAAGGATTCCGTTTAGTGGAGTATGGGGATGGGGCCAATGCGTACATCCAAACATACATATATAAACAAACAAACATCCCTGATTCTCAATTTGTTACCCATATATAGTGTCTCACTCGCTTCACTCACTTGCCAATTAAGGTATACTCAAGATAAAGGTGTAATTCTAAATGATTTTAGAGCATGCATTTTTTTGTTACATTTTTTTAAAAATTTACCGTTTTGAATGGTGGGGACCATGACCCCAGCAACCCCAGCCGACCCCAGTGATTCTGCCAGCCTTGCAATGATGATTATAAAATATAAGTGATATAGTTAGAAAATTGTAGATAACAATAGAGTATTGTTTCCAGCAATGAAAGCTGATATAATCTATTTCACTATGACAAGTATATGTCAGTTATTTGGTGTATACAAATACAGCAAAACTTACGACTGGCAGATACATAGCAGTTAACTCCAAAATTTTTGTCTTGACAATGTTGATTTAGAGAAACTCTTGAGCTGTCAGAAAACTGAAAAGATAGACCAGGAGGACAGCCAATGCGCACCTGAAGTTGCTGACTACTCTATGTCACACAATAATGCACACATAGATCATTGTGTATGTGTGTGCTGTACATGTGTGTGTATGTGTGTGTGTGCTGTATATGTGTGTGTGTATGTGTGTGTGTGCTGTACATGTGTGTGTGTATGTGTGTGTCATATCTCTGTTGTATGAGTAGAACTAATATGGTGCTGATTCTGATTTGTTCCATGAGGGTTGACACCACGCAACTTTTCCAATACATTAATCCATTTTAAGACTCACCGATTCCAATTGTAATCCATTCAATGGAGACATACAGTCAAGAATACTATTATGAACCTGCAAAACAAATCCAACAGTGAATGGAAGACATATTATATGGAGAGAGCGCAAGTGAAGTTATTAAATCCTTTTATAATACAAAATATATCTGGGCGTGCTCGCCATTTGTGCTGAAGCACACCACTAGTTTCATACACAAACATATTGTCTAGTTATAAGTGAACATAATAATCTTAATTTTTTTAAACTTATCGTAGTATTGATGAAGTTTAATTTTATCAAGACGTTTGATCCCGTAGGATCTTCCATCAGTTAGACTTGTCTAACTGATGAAGATCCTATGGGATTGAAATGTCTTGATAAAATTAAACTTTATCAATACTACGATAAGTTTAAAAAAATTACTAGTGGTGTGCTTGAGCACAAATGGCGAGCGAGCCTAATGTTAAACGTTTAGTTTTAACTTCTAACATTCAAGCTACTAAAAAAAAGTCGAGTTTTTAAATTATGTATTATATGGTAAAGGCATTCAATGCCATAGTAACCACTCCCCACAACTGTTTGAATTGAAACAAAATAGCAACAAAAATCAAGTCACGTTCTTTAAGCTTTTTCTCTGTGATATTCTTAAAAGTGCAATACTTTCACACAACTGAACATACTTACGCAAGACTTATCTTCATGGTAAGTCTAGTGGACAATGAATTTTCAAGTAAATACTGTTGCGTAGGGCTTATAACTATGACAAATAGTGTATTAACTTACCACCGCCACTAACTCAAATAGAAATAAGACTCCAGTAAGTTTTTGAGTTTAAACAGCACTCGCAAAAGAATTCAAAGCGGTAAACAATTCAATTTCTAGGATGATACGGGTAATGATCGATAAACCGGAGGATACTGTTTAGTAATGTTGGGGACAGGGTCGAACGCTGAGCTAACTCGAAAATATGGGAGGGTCAAAGTACAAAATGACATACGTACGTCCAAACGTTTTATATAAACAAACAAACATCTCCGATTTTCAATTGTGCTACCCCTGAGAGTGTCTCGCTCACTCCGCTTGCTCGCCAATTATGTTCACTTATAAGTATTAACTTAGTAGTTAAAAATGAATTTGTAGGGTATTATATTGTCTAGTTACTATATATTTATAATGTCTCCTAAATATTCATAGTTTATTATACAAACATCATTTAAAAATTATTTTGGAATAGAATGCAAATATCTAAAAATCTAAATCCATGTGAGAACATAAGAACAGTACATACTTACTCTGAAGTCTATGTCTACAGTTGAAGCCACAAAACCCGTGGGATACAATCCATCAAGTTTTCCCTTTTCTTGCAGTGTTACCTAATGTAAGACAATTAGTGACTAGAAATTTAAGCATAGTGGCCCTAACTCTCCTGGGTTTATCAGGACATCAATCAGTTCAATGCAAGTCCATTGTGATAAATATATAAATGAACGAAGCATTTCAATAAAATTATATAAATAAATCTTTCATATTTTTTTAATTTTTAGCACAGTTTGTAGGTTTCACTTGCTTATATTTCAGTTTCCACATTGGGAAGTGTACACAATAGTTCTATTTTTACCTCATAGACAATGGTGTTGTTACTACTGGTATTGGTCAGTGTTGCATTCACATCCAACAGGTCCTCATTGGATACCCAAACTGAGTACTTAGGATTCTCTACAACCACACAAACACAATCATTCAAAATTTCTTTCTCAGCCCTTTTTTTTTTTTTTTTTTTTTACTCATTAAATGTATTCTTCTCTCAGGCTTTTTTTTAACCATACAAAATTTTAAAATGTTTGGTTGCTACTGGAGATTGAACCAAGGACTGCTTGCTTATTGAGCAAGTGCTCTGCCACTGAGCTACGACAACTAACAGCCAACCAAACGCTTCAATTCTGTATTTATATTGAAGTGTTTGGTTGCTGGTAGTCTCGCATAACCATATCCTTTACCAATTTCTATGCTGGGGAAGGGTCTGGTCAACTGACATAGAACAAGTTGTGCAGCTTCCTCCTGCTAATTGAGCTGGATAGAACAGTAGAGTAGACAATAGAGAGGTGGTAACAAGTGGGTGGAGCTTATATGGAAGTAAGAGCAAAAAAAGGAGTTGCTAAAATTCATACTCATTACGTATACCACATACACTTTAATGCAATCCCCATGTTGCTGATGTTGCAAAAACAACTTGCCCTATGTCAGTTGACCAGACCCTTTTCCCGCACAATAATTGGTAAAGGATCTGGCTACACAAGACTAGGTTGCTGGTGGGTTGTCGTAGCTCAGTGCTAGAGTGCTTGTGTGTAAAGCAAGCGGTCCTGGGTTCTATCGCAGGAGACAACTAAACATTTTTAATTCTATACTGTTAAAGATTATAATAATAATTATATATATATTTATTCCACCCTAGATATCTTCACAATGATATTTTTAGGTATGTGAAAATAACTCATGATACTTCGCTGTTATTTCAGTACTGGCAAGCTCATTACCCCTGTAGTTATAGCAACCTGGCCAAATTTTTCAATTTTCTAGGTTTTACAGCTACCTTCCTCTGGTGTTCCCTGCTCTTTACCCTGCTCAACAGGGTTAGAGCAGCTGCTAAAATATCAGCTAGGGGTGTGGGTAGCCCCTACAACCAACTTTACGGCTGTGAGTTACCCTACTCTAGTACTAACTACACTAGTGAAGATATCTAGTGTGGAATAAACCACTTATTACACTTGTCAGAATGTTATGGCAAGATATTTCACTCTCAGGCTTTATTTTCACTCGCCTCTGGCTCGTGAAAATAAATTAGCCTGCTCATGAAATATCTCGCCATATCACACTCTGACTCATGTAATAAGTATTATATATAATATATATATATATATATCCATACCAGTAGAAATAATGCTTAGTGTAGCTGAGTCTAATTGCATGGGCAATTCCCTGTTTTGACGAAAATATGTGAAATATATTTCAGAATTTCTCAACTATTCATGCCCTCACAATTGCTCTTTATAAACATTATATATTTCAAAGTTATGTGATTGTCTGTTTTCATTTTCTGGAATCCTATTTAGTTTTATCAAATTAAAGTCTAATTGGATAATTGGAGAAGTTAAGAAAATTAAACAAGTTCTGTTCACAAAATAATCAAATTAGAACATAAAGCCTATCTGACTCAATCATGCCAGACCACCACCACTCATACTGGACCACCACTCATACCGGACCACCACTCATACTGGACCACCACTCATACTGGACCACCACTCATACCGGACCACCACTCATACCGGACCACCACTCATGCTGGACCACCACTCATGCTGGACCACTACTCAAGCTGCTATTTGATACAAAACATTCACAATATTGTATTTGCAGAGGAAAAGAAACACATAAAGATAAAGTATATTTCTACAACAACAACAACACACACACACACACACACACACACACACACACACACACATATATATACAGTGTACATATTACCTATCGTTATTACATATAGTTGATAGAGCTGACATTTAACTTTTTTTTATTAATATATCTACCTTGAACGTTTTGGCTCATTTTTATTTGCAGATAAAAATTGCAGCTGTCACTTTTTCCTAGATATATAGCCTGTGGCAGAGATGGAGTGGTGCAGGTAGGCTGGGTCAATTGTTCCCTTAGTGTGATATCTCCAGATGAAGTCTGAGACTGAGTGAAGCTAGAACATGTGTCACCACATATGCTGACAGAGCTATATAAACACAGAGTTGGGCAATAAGAAAGATGGTTCAGACCAGACTGGAATGCTAGTCTGGGATGTCCTTCTGACTGCAGCTCTGACTGACTTGTAACACAGGCTGATTTATTAAGTTGTGATATAGACAGTTTGTAAGGAATGAGAACTGCCAGAGGAAGTTCATAAGAATTATTATTTTGTACCTGTGGAGATATACATTTGAAGTTTATTAAAGTAAGATACAACCCTAGTTACTCACCAGGTTGAGTCTGTGGCGTAGGGAGAAAGAAAGAGTCAAGTTGCTTTTATCCATCAGCAGTCTGCTTATCCAATCCCCAGCTCCAACTCCAAAGCTGCTGAGGGTGCCAAATAATGACAGAATATAAATCTGAACAAACTCCACACTTCCAACTACACCAACTACTAGCTCCACCTCCTGCATAAATATAAGACTAGTTTAAAAAACAAACACATAAAAAAATTAACTGCTGGACAAAGCTATTTTATTGGGACCTGAGTATAGTATGGGACTGTCTCTTGTAAGCAGGATCAAAAATTTTATTGCAACATGAAAATAGACTACATTTGGTAAGAATATATATATAACTACACGCTCTGTATATCAGTAATGACAATGACGATGGTAACTGATGACTACGGTGTGTGTGTTCACAGATAATTCATGAATTGAGCAGAGTCAGTAAAGCACCGTTGTTACCTGAAGAGGAAAAGCGTGAAGTTTGACTTAACGGACCTAATAGAATCTTGCAGTGCCTTATTAACCTATTGTATCCTCCTGTTTTTTTCTTTCTTTTTTCCCCCCACGTCCATAAAACTGAACACTGGGTCACTGAGCTGAATTGAGAAAGAGTTTTCACCAACAAGTAATTTACCACAAATCATGGGTAAAAGAAAGGCAAAGAAGCAAGGGTCAAGAAAAGTAGAAGCAGGTGAGAAAAAGCTGATGATGTAACTATTTCAATGAAGAAGTGAAGAGCAGGAGAGGCAGACAGAGGAGGAATAAGAAAAACAGGGATGACCCAGGAAGAAGAGAGCAGGAGAGGGAAACTATGGATAAAATACCTTATGTGCTACTGCACTCCTAAATCAGGTGCCACAGTATGGCGGGCAGGGTACTTGCTAATAACTTTTTAATTATATGTGATTACAATGTGATTTAATGGAGTTAGAGAATTACCAAGGAGTCAAAAGAGCAAGTCCAGTAGAATAAACAACAACAATGTATAAAAAAATATATAATACTTATAGCACGAGTCAGAGTACAATATGGGAAAATATTTTACGAGCACGCAAAATATTTTCACGAGCCAAAGGCGAGTGAAAATGTGGCGTGAGAGTAAAATATCATTCCCATATTGTACGACGAGTGTGATAAGTGATTTATTGCTGCCTTGATATTTTTTCTCAACCGGTTACAATTCAATTTTCATTGATTTTACTCGCTACGCACATGCGTAGTGTACCGTACAATATAAACCGTACAATATGGGAGAATACAGAACGCTCGCGTGATGCGGAAATATTCAAGTAAAAATATCAAAGCTGCAATAAATAGTTATATATAATTGTTAAAGTGTAAATACAGTATACAAGCTTGTTAAAGATGCTATTTTATGAATACATACGTTGCGGGAATGCAATAAAGAAGCAAATAAAGGCCACTGAACTTTAAAGACAATGACTTGGTGAGTACCAGACTGTGGGTGTAGACTCATTCGGTACAAAGTTTCTCCTCTATCTGCCCTAAAGCAGACATACACAATTTACTATGAAAAGATTGGAACACGTGTGAGTGTCTATATGTCTCACGTGTATAGAATACCAGTACTGCCACTGATGTAGAGTTCTGTGGCAGAGATCATGTGCACTTCACTGGCTTGTAGCTTCACATAATTTGGCTGTGTACATTGAATAATGCCTGCCTTCACCTTTATCCAAGAGCCATTGATCCCTACATAATCATAACAACAAGCAATATGAAGCCCATATTCTCACTGTTGTATCTATCCCATCGTCACAATCCTGTCACATCCTCACAGTCCTGTTAAACCATAATAAACCTAGCCAGTCCTGATATATCCTAACCATTTCTGTCATATCTTAATTCTTGTCATATCTTAATTCCTGTCATATCCCAGTAATTCCTGTAATATATTAGTCATTCCCATCATATTGAGGCCATATCTTAGCCATTCTTTCCTGTCATGTCCTAGCCTTTCCTGTCCTATCTTATGTTCCGAGTACAGCTGCATTATATTATATTATCTACCATCTATATTGATGCAGTTTGGGAGTGAGGTGTTGATGGGGAGAATGCTGTTAACTGTTTTTGCTGTATTATTTGGCGGCACTTGCACTCCTGAATTGCTTTCTGAAAAGAAAAAAAAAGACAAAAAACAATTGTACACAAAATTTTATTAATTATTGTTGAGTGTGAAAATTCAGCTGCAAATGCTTGGCAAGTAAGAGAAGCCAAGCCAGACTTCACCTGGAATGAAGGTCATAAAAATTTTAAAGTGGGGCTAAAACAATTTCAGGACCCTGAAATGTAACTAGGTCAGTTTGCTAGCCATCTGTGCTGAATGATCACACTACTAAATTTCTATATCGTACAGCCCACTTCTCACTAACTCTCATGATTATTGATAATTCCATTTTTAACTCATTCAATTGAATATAATAATTCTAATGTTAATGGGAAAAGTGGAATTAATATTAATTAATTAATATCCGTCAATTTAGCCCTTAGCGGATGAGCATTGATGGGCTAAATTATTAATAAATATGCACACACGTAAAAATGATTCGAGAAGACATTTTGCCAGTGGAGCACGTGGTGTGGAGTAAGAGTAAATTAAAGTGAGTGAGTAGTTTCATGCCTCTAGCATTTTTCCTACAGGCTAGTATCTATGGTAATTCAATTAATAGATTGTTTCTAGCACGAGTCTAGGTGAGAATTTAACGTGGATTTGTATGACCAGTTTAGTTTTGCTAGCTATTTCATTTTTACCGAGGCAATAGCCAATCTAGGTCTGTTTTCAAGGTACTATGTCAAAGCTATCACAATTATTTTGTTCATACTATACTATTGTCTTTCTTTAAAGTAAAGTTTACCATATGTCACTCCATTTGTATCTAAGTATATTCTAGTGATACTCATTGGCCTGCATGTTCCACTCCTCCTGTTTCTACCTCTGTCTTCATCACAGCTGTTTTGTTGGTCTTCAACTGCTCTGGTCCACAACTCTGGCTTGATGAGTGTCTACTTTGAGTGTCTCAACCTCACCCATTGCCCTGGACTGCCAATACCTACTGGAATTTAACTGTTTTCCTGTATAATGTTTGTTTGACTAGGTATAGACATCCTTGATTATTAAAGTTTAAAAACTTTAATAATCAAGGATGTTTAACTGTTGTTGTGAATTTTGAATCCATGATCACTGTCACCTGTCAAACTATCACAATAGTTGTTATTGTAGCTATCCTCCTGAAAAATGATTGTTCTCTGCAGATACATAACAATCTTGCACCTTTTAATAGAAGCTTCTGAAATTCGGTGCACGTTGTGTAAACAGTTAGTAAAAGGATAGATATTGAACTAGCCTGTCACAAAAATGTGACAACTGTATTTCATTAACACGCATATACAAATACGGATTTATGACTTCCATATGCACAATACATTTTTATGCCTTTGGTTAAAGATTCTATTTAACAGCAGGGCATATTCATTCAACTAAATCAGTGCGAGTTCAACTTACCAAAAAAAAGAAAGAAATGTCCTGACTTATTCCTTCTCAGAGTTACTTTTGTTTCACCATACACACTGACATTTATACAACCAGTATCTACACACACACACACATACCAACCGACTATGTGTAACAGCATGAAAACTGGTATTAACTCTCTTACCATTAGTCGGACATTCTTCATTTGTTTGGCTGCCTTTTGGTAGCACATCTCTAAAATATATGATTTCAATAATTCAGCCATTCTAAGCTGAATTGATATTATGTATCTGTATTAACAAGTAATTGTACCATTGTACACTCAAACCATCCAATTTCATTGCTCAATTTGCAGTGAATATATTTCATACCCACCTCCTGGGAGGTGAATAAGTGAACTGTCCAATCAAAAATTAGTTTTCAATCATTTCCTATAGCCAATAGCCCTGGTACAAGTCAGCAGCACTACTCTATTCGGTCAATATAGGATCTACATTATTCCCTGGCCCTTCCCCTTGACTTTTTAAATCCTGTACTGACCTCCACATTGCGGAGTAACCTACATGCTTTTTAATTGCTTCTGGCTATTGGCTATTCCAACATTTTACCTCAATATTAAGACCACCCCAAACACAGCCTGAAACAGTCTTATTATCCCTCAGCGCGCATGCGTAAGAGGTTGCAGTACTCAGTTTGTCTGTCAGTCATTCTGTCACACAACAAAACACAGATCTCAAAGATGTCAGCCTCCCAAAGATTGAAACAAACATTGAAATGTTGCACTGGACAATTTAAGTCCCTTTAATGTGCCAGAATTTTTGTTTCGACTTATTTTTTCAGAAAAAGCTAATTATGTTTTGGTCATACGATCATAAGTGATTGTTGGTAACACCCCCTATCTTCACGCCATACTCACATGAGCAAATAATTTCTGGCTTCTCACAATAGTTTTGCTTCATAGTCTCATGTGTTATACTGGTTAGAGTCCCCATTGAAACTACTAGTGAGTGCATCTTTCATGTTATCTTATGAAGACAGCATTTACGTCTACCCTTTCATTGCAAGAGTTACATATTGACTTGCATGAACTGCATATTGACACTCACCAATTCATTTATTCTTTGGGTCTATGTAATAGCTAGCTAGCTACTTTGTAGTAATGGTGAGGGTTCTCAGCTTTGGTGCTTCATAATTTACTGTGATGTTTTCCCATGCAGCAATAGCACATAGTCCAGGGTGGAGGAAACTAATCTAGCAAAAATTTGGCCAAAAACATAAAAGCACAACCAAGGTAATAGTGAGAATATTGGAACTAGAAATAGTTTTTCCAAATTATTGTCTGGCATCTGCTCTGTTCCCCACTTGTTCCTCCCTCCCTTGTAATTGACAATGTAGCAGCATGTGTTGTGTCGAAACCTGAAGTGAGCAAGACAGCTATACAAAGCTTTAAAGCTAGTCTATAAGCTACAATTCTTAGGATATGTTCTAGCTTGATCTTGAATAACAGGTCTATTGATTGGAGTATTCTAGAAACGTGCCATTTGAACCACCTATACATCAAATTATCGAAGCTAGCTTGACAATTTCAAAAGCATACTGGTTTAGCACTATAAATGCCATTATAATTTTCATACTTTTTCAAATATCTTGCACTTGAGTCTTACTTTTCCCTTCATAGTCTTACACTAGCCATTTCATTGGGAAACACAAACTGTGCAGATATCGTAGTTATTGCAAATCAGGTTCAACTGTAGTAGCCATGTAGTAAAAGCAAACAATAGATCTTTGAAGTGCGTCCAAATTCTGTTTAAAGTGTACTACACTTTAGAAGGAGTTTGTCAGTTCTTGGCTGAAACTAACGATGTGAAAGTAATCAGTTACTTTAGGCAAGTCATATTTGCAGGCAGCAAAAAAAATATGCCTAAATGTTGATGCACACTACAGTGACTCACTTGAGCTCACTGATAGAACACAGTCGCTCACCTGAACTCACTGATAGAACACAGTCGCTCACCTGAACTCACTGATAGAACACAATCGCTCACCTGAGCTCACTGATAGAACACAGTCACTCACCTGAGCTCACTGATAGAACACAGTCGCTCACCTGAGCTCACTGATAGAACACAGTCGCTCACCTGAGCTCACTGATAGAACACAGTCGCTCACCTGAGCTCACTGATAGAACACAGTCGCTTACCTGAGCTCACTGATAGAACACAGTCACTCACCTGAGCTCACTGATGTAACCAGCTCCCACTCTAGTCTCTATGACTCTGACTTGAATGTATGGCTGAGTGCAAACATGAGTTGGAAGAGTAATGTTCCACTGATACTCACTACAGCTCACATCTAGATACACATACAATAGTTTCCTCTGTGGCACCACCTGACTATTACATAGAGTAGTGATATCAAGGATTGACCAACTTATATTCTAGGCAACAAGTGTTCAGCTTTCAATTGTCCCAACAAATATACTCTTAGTTTTAAAAACTGGACATGAATAACAATTCCCAAAATAGTAATTCCCAACCATCCCCCCACCCCCCCCCCCCCCCCACCATACCCCCCCCCTCCCCTTCCGCCCCCCCTCAACCGCAACTGATAACTGATAGAATGAAAGACAGAAAATACATAGATTAAGAACAATAGAACTATGTGGCATTTGGTGATAGATTATTCCAATACACTAGCCTAAAAAATCACACACACACAAATAATCATACTTGCCTTGCCTACTTCCTATGTAAAACATTTCAATTCTATCACATAAGGACTTTCCTCACTTGAATACATGCTGCAGCTTATATTTGTCGCCATAGTTATATTTTGCTGTGGTTTTTCTAGACTTCTAGGAGCTTGATACACAATAGATGAGGCATTTGATGAAGTAATTAAGTAGGGACGAACTTCAACTATGGGACGAAGTCCTGACTCCACCCAGTTTTGATTAGTAATCTGTAATACATTTTTGTGTTATAGTATCTGTAGTCAACTTAAAAAAATAGACATTTGAGTCTCATATAGAATTCAAGACCGTTGGGCAAAAGGATCTGCTGATGCTGTTTGTATACAGAGTTGTCCTGAACAATTAAATCATATAGCTACATTATAAAAATTTTAGTCAAGGCTGTACTTTCTTCATCATCAATGTAAGGAATATGCATGTAGCAGGCACAGTCCTCTATTGTCAAGGGGAACAGAACAACTCATTATAATATAATATTGTACAGGCTCATTGCTATGCAATATTCTATCTATAAATTGATTAGTTTGGAGCATAAATATAAGCAGATACCACCAGCCCATGCTCCCCAGCACTGAGGTTGGGTAATTAGAGGTCATGTTCTTTAGTTACTGTCTAAAGCTACGCTTTCTGTAGTTCAAGATACCACCTTATATTTATTATAGCTAGCAGTATCACATTGAAATTATAAGTACAAGATACTGTGGGGTGTGATGTAATGATTGTAAGGTACATATAAATAACGAGCTCTAACCAGAATAAATACATGGGGGCCATGTAATGTTTTACACATGGCCTGAATGGGAATTGCATGCATGAATGTTTAGTCTTTCCTAATCCATTCTTAAACAGACTTGCTATAAAAAGCAAACCATAACTAGTTTAGCTCCACCAAGACTGCTGTACCGATCTAAGTTGTGTACACACGACTCTTTCTTCATACTTGACTGACAAAACCAGAAAACACAACTTCCGAGAAAATTCCGAACGATACAAAGCGGTTGAATACTCTAAGCTGCATTTTGCGTGAATACTCTTCAACATAACGGACACAACCAAGACTTGAAGTAAATCCATCAATATTACTATCCTCAATTGCAGCTGAATTTGTGTTCACGCAAGCGCAGTAACTGTATGCGCGCAAAATTTCTATGCAACAAACAGTATTATAGCCCCCTGTGTGCGCTGCTGCACTTGGCACTTTACTTTGCAGTCTCTCGGGCCTGCGATCATCCTGTAGTATGAGGTAGTACGGGGTAGTCTGTCTCTTGTCTTCGTTGGAGCAACAGTTCTGTTTGGGTTACATCTCCACATACACTGTGGTCCAGTTTACTATTAGCTCTATCCCACCTCCACATACACTGTAGTCCAGTTTACTATTAGCTCTATCCCACCTCCACATACACTGTAGTCCAGTTTACTATTAGCTCTATCCCACCTCCACATACACTGTAGTCCAGTTTACTATTAGCTCTATCCCACCACCATATACACTGTGTGTTGTGTAAATCCACTAGTGATAATGGATTGCCCTCTGTAGCTGGGTTGTAAGGCCAGCTATGCGCAAAAATAGCTCAGTCAAACTTGATTAAAACTATCTTTAGGAGAAAAAAAACAGAGAGAGTGAAATGATACAAGGTTCTAGTTTAAATAGTGGGAAGAGGCAAGGTGAGTATGAGTGGAGAATATACATATATGGAAAAGAAGGGTTTGCATGAACATGTGTATATAACTGTTCCACAAATTAAATAAATGGCATAATGATACAGAATGAATGGAGAGTAGGGTGACTGTTAATGGATCAATGTTTATTTAGCTGCAGGAGGAGGTGACTAGCAGGTGTGGTGTGAGCAGGGAAATATAGTGAATAGGTGAGAAGTGGGTAAAGTTTGTGAAGTAATGTGAGGCTTGAACACTGTGGTCCAGTTTACTATTAGCTCTATCCCACCTCAACATACACTGTGGTCCAGTTTACTATTAGCTCTATCCCACTTCCACACACACTGTAGTCCAGTTTACTATTAGCTCTATCCCACCTCCACATACACTGTAGTCCAGTTTACTATTAGCTCTATCCCACCTCCACATACACTGTGGTCCAGTTTACTATTAGCTCTATCCCACCACCACACACACTGTGGTCCAGTTTACTATTAGCTCTATCCCACCTCCACATACACTGTGGTCCAGTTTACTATTAGCTCTATCCCACCACCACACACACTGTAGTCCAGTTTACTATTAGCTCTCTATCCCACCTCCACATACACTGTAGTCCAGTTTACTATTAGCTCTATCCCACCACCACACACACTGTGGTCCAGTTTACTATTAGCTTTATCCCACCTCCACATACACTGTAGTCCAGTTTACTATTAGCTCTATCCCACTTCCACACACACTGTAGTCCAGTTTACTATTAGCTCTATCCCACCTCCACATACACTGTAGTCCAGTTTACTATTAGCTCTATCCCACCTCCACATACACTGTAGTCCAGTTTACTATTACCACCACACACACTGTGGTCCAGTTTACTATTAGCTCTATCCCACCTCCACATACACTGTAGTCCAGTTTACTATTAGCTCTATCCCACCACCACATACACTGTAGTCCAGTTTACTATTAGCTCTATCCCACCTCCACATACACTGTAGTCCAGTTTACTATTAGCTCTATCCCACCTCCACATACACTGTGGTCCAGTTTACTATTAGCTCTATCCCACCTCCACATACACTGTAGTCCAGTTTACTATTAGCTCTGTCCCACCTCCACATACACTGTAGTCCAGTACTATTAGCTCTATCCCACCTCCACATACACTGTAGTCCAGTTTACTATTAGCTCTATCCCACCTCCACATACACTGTAGTCCAGTTTACTATTAGCTCTATCCCCCCTTCACATACACTGTAGTCCAATTTACTGTTAGCTCTGTCCCACCTCCACATACACTGTAGTCCAGTTTACTATTAGCTCTATCCCACCTCCACATACACTGTGGTCCAGTTTACTTTTAGCTCTATCCCACCTCCACATACACTGTAGTCCAGTTTACTATTAGCTCTATCCCACCTCCACATACACTGTAGTCCAATTTACTGTTAGCTCTATCCCACCACCACATACACTGTAGTCCAGTTTACTATTAGCTCTGTCCCACCTCCACATACACTGTAGTCCAGTTTACTATTAGCTCTATCCCACCTCCACATACACTGTGGTCCAGTTTACTATTAGCTCTATCCCACCTCCACATACACTGTAGTCCAGTTTACTATTAGCTCTATCCCACCTCCACATACACTGTGGTCCAGTTTACTATTAGCTCTGTCCCACCTCCACATACACTGTGGTCCAGTTTACTATTAGCTCTATCCCACCTCCACATACACTGTGGTCCAGTTTACTACTGGCTGTCAAAAGCTGTCTAGTCTCAGGTTATATTACGAGTTGTCTTGGAGAGTAGTTGTGGTTTCAGTGCTGCATTTGTTACAAGAACATCAAAAATCAACAGCGCCATTTTCTATCTATCACTGCATCATAAAAACTTATTTCTGTGTGTTATTTCACTTACAGAATTGTGGCCCTGTATGCAGTTATCTAGAAGGCTATTTTAATTCAAATATGGGTGAACTTGAAGTAATTCCAACAGTTTTATTGTAACAACAGGATACTTCAACTGTTCTATCTTAGACAACAAAGTATAGCTACACCTGCTGGACTTTCTGAACTTCTGAAATTAATATCTGCTTTTGTTTATTATGGTTTGATTACTCCTTAAAAGTTTCTTCCACAGAGGAGTAAATTTTTTTGTTAATATTTTGTTATGTAGATTTTACCCCATTTTCTCTAAAAAAATGTCTATACTAAACTTAGTCCATTACTCTCAGGTCTCCAGAAGATAAAAAGTTTGCTTATAACTTTTGGAGGCTCCAATCATTATTCAGTGAAGATGAGTTTAGTTTTAAAACTGCATCATATTATGCATGGCATCCTTCTTTGGTTAATTATTTCTTTTGTCTCATTTGATTTGGTATGCAAGAAATAATACATGGTTACAATTTTTTTTTGTTTGTTTTGTAATTCCACAATTCCATCTTCCCAAGGTCCCAGCTGAATCTGTCCTGTATAATAGAGACCAAGACTGACAAACGTGTATCACTTTAGCAACTGTGACTCCTGTTCAGGTTGCCAGGACACCTCATAGAACCACTTCTCCTATTGACTCCTCTCCATAGCTAGTTCTTGTCTGTTGGCAACCGGTCAAACTATGATTCTCTATGGGGCTAGCTTATGATTTCTACTTTAGGAATTTTTATTTAGTATGCAATTTCTCATTTTGTCAAAACATTTTAAAATTCACCAAGAAATTTGATATTTTTATTTCTCGATACAAATAAATTTTTGTGATCACTCCTGTCTTCAAGTGTAAGGTCATTGGTGATTGGACTATTTCTATAAGCACTAGTTTCCCTGAAGAGACACTTACTATTTACTAACTCATGAGCAGCAAATGTATTATAACATCTAGCTACCTCAGACAAGCAAGTGCTATGCAATGCAAACTCACTACCAACTTCATTAGTCTTGTTCCAGTATATATTTGTATGCATGTATGAACCAGCTACTTAAGAAGTACAGTTTGTTTAGATATGTGTTCTTGGGTTGGTCATAAAACTTATTCATCATAGCATTTATTTACTAAATATACACTAGCCATACTACATTGAGTTTTCAGTGGAAAAACTATAATGTGGAAAAGACATGCTACAAACCATAGGTTGCATGTCTCCTTGTTGACCACCGCAGCTCTGAGCGGTTCTGGGGCTACAAACATGAGTGGGAGAAAGAGTTACATTCACAAGACAACTACTGGAACCTAAATTACTCCTTGAACTCCAGCAAAGGACAATTGTTGAGGAGTCTTTTGCAGGTAAGACACTGCATCGTCCTGCTGGATATCAATGACACCGATGATCCAGAGTCTAGTAAAGCCCTGGCAATAAGCTTCTTGCCTGAAGGTGCTTCTAGCATGACTTGAGTAGTCATCATCAAGATGGCTCTGAAGCAATGGTGTTGAATGGGATCTAACTTCTATTTGTGATGGGAGCGGCACTTGTGACAGAAGCAATGGTTGATATCTGATGGACTCCAACTTTTCTGGTGCTTTCTCAGAGATATAAGTGAATGATTATTTAAATATTTTGGTGGTTTTATGGTCTTCCAGGTTGATCAGGTATAAGTGCTGGATGGGATTTGACTCCATCTAGCAGAAAGAAAATTGAAAAATTGAAAATTGAACTTCCTAAAACTTTCGAAATGAGGGTTAATTAGCATAATCAACCCAGGTTAATAGACCGTCGTAGGCAGCAGGGAAGGCAGGGGCTACAAAGAAGTTAGCAAGAGGATGAGCAGAGGATGAGGAGGTCACACGCCCACTCACCGCTATAGGCTGTTTGAGTACAGGAACTACAGGCTACAGTGAACATCCTGGTGCTGAAAGCCATGGTGTCTGTGGGACCCCAGGGTAGTGCCTCATCAAGTAACCAATGTCTCTCCAGCTATATCATGTTGGCTACACCTGCTGAAAAGGGAGAGTTTGCCCTGGAATGGCAAAGTCTGGACCAAAGAAGGCAGTAGGGAGTAGCCGGTCAGCTGAGGGTGTGGCATGTCATGTGGTACCAAAGCAAGGCAGTGACAGTGGAGGTGAGCAAGGGGTTCAAGGAGCTGAAGAGGATGAGAATGCAGCTCTCTCTATGGCACATGTGCCGGAGGTGACGGGACTTTTGTCCCATGTACTCTCTTACCCAGAACGCAGGAGTTTTATGAAATGAATGAGGGTTGGGTAAGAGAGATTGGGTAAGAGAGATTGACAGCATGGCTAAGTTCAAATTGGGGGTGGGGATGCTTAGATAAAGCGCAAGTGGTCAGTAAAAAGGTGGCCAATTAGCAGGGTGATGCAAGTAGGACTTGTGGTAAGCTTGTCTGGGATAGCTGTAATAGGCCAGATGAACGAAGGACTCAGGGCCTACATTACCGATTGGATCTGCTGTGGTTTCAGGCTTGGCTTTGAGTATGGCTCTCCATGCAGGCCGACGAGAAAAAATATGAAGTCAGCACTGGAGCACCTGAAAGTGGTAGATGAATATTTGGTTTGAGAGTGTGGGGAGGGACGTCTCACAGGCCCATTGGCTCCAGAAGAATAGAATGCAGTGATGACTAGTAGCTTTAGAATTATCCCGAAAGGTAACACCGGGAAGTGGAGGGTGATAGTTGACCTGTCAGTGTCAGAGGGGGCAAGCATCAATGATGCTATCAGTTCAGAATGGTGCTCATTATCATACATTTTCCAGTGGCAGTAATTTGGAGTTACATGGTTGCGAGTAGTACATCGGAGCGTTTTTCAAATTCTGAGATGGGCACTACCTGACAAGAGCTCACTTCGTAGACGAGATGAGGCAGGGGTTCGCACAAGTAGGGTTACAGGCAGGGGATTATGCAAAGGAGCGGCCACGTCAGCAGCAGAAAAGTCTCCCGGATTGACTGATCAAGACACTCAGTAGATAGCAGAGCTCTGCTTCCACCACATACATTAGGATGCCAAAGGAGACATTGTGTGCAGTGGCAAGGAAACTGGTGCCATAGAGAAGAGGGAGGATCACAATTATGAGCAAGACACAACAGTGCTGAATACTGAGTGTGTATTTGCATTTTGGAGTAGGGTGTCATAGTGTTGCAATTTGTGATTTGTTGTGGTTAGGGGTACTGGTCATGAGGGAACACGTGAAGGTATGGGATGATGGGACAGGGAAAATTGGTAAAGGGGCTGTGGGTAAGGTTAGTCATTAAGAGGTTTGGGTGAGGGGCAGTCAGGGCCTAGCCCTATCTGCTGTCTGGGCCAGTAGGTGGGGCTTACCCACCAAGCATGCAAGCAAGGAGCTGGGGAAAAGGTGAAGGGTAGCAACACCTGAATCCCTATATGCTGGCTCCCAGCACTAAGAGCAAACCTGGGGAATGGAATTGGGGAGTGGGTAAGGAGTAGTTAGTTGTTACCAGAGCCAAGACATTAAATGAGAGTTAATTATAACATAATTAGCCCAGGTTAATACGCAGGCGAAGGCAGCAGGTGAAGGCAGTAGGGCTGAAGGGGGAGGGAAACTGGGGCAGGTGAGTAAAAGAAGGCTGGATTAATCCTCATGGAATAGTTGCCATGAAGGGGCCTAGAGCAGTGTCAAGCTAACTGAGGAGCAACAGTAGCAGCCTAAGCAAAATGCCCACCCACCCAAACCCAAGAATTAGGAGACAAACCTACCTCCAGTGTGTGAGTCATACCGTAACATGTGTTGGGAGCCAGTAGGGGAGGCTTTCCCACCTGTCTCACCCAAGCATAGTGCGTAGCCAGACCCCCACTAGCGCGCAAAAGGGTCTGGCTACGCCGAACCCAAGCATGCAAGCAACGAGGAGGGGACGGTAGCATTACCTAGTAGGCAATGAGCTACCAGCTGAATCCCCATACACTAGTCCCTGCACTGAGGGCAAACCGGGGGAATGGTAAATGGTAGTCTCGCGAGCTATACCCTTTAAATGTTAAATGGAATTAGGGAGTGGGTAAGGCGTATAGTAGTTTACTGGAGCCAATATTCAGATGCGAGCTTACGCAAGCGCAGTAACTTTACACGCAACAATTTTATGCTCGCAAAAAGTGTATTTTACATCAGGGAAAGCTTAATTTAACCTGCACACGTTGCAGCAGTTGCACTTTGTTTTGCAGACTCTTCTTGGCCCCGTCGATTATCCCGTAGTACCGGAAGTAATGAGTTTGTCTCTTGCTTTCGTTGGTGGAGCAACCGTTTTATGCGTGTTGCTGGGTGGTCGTGAAGCTTTTGCAGCAATTCCTGAACACCTGATATCTTCTCTACCTGGTTACTCTAACCCTCTACCAACCAAACAGTACAGTGGATATCTCTCTCCTGAGGGAAGTTCTACAAAGTTCTACCACTACTGGTGAGAAGTTAAATTTTCCCCCTTTTTTGTTGTTACAGTTATTATTTCCTAGAGGTTTTAAATATAGCTACCTTCCCCATTTATGTGTTTGAGTTTTCATTGTTTGTGTTTTGTTTGTTTGTGTGCATGTTGTATTTCACTGTGTATGTTAGTGCAGTTATTTATCTGGTTTGTTGATACAGGTTTGTTGAAAGTGCAAATGATCCTTCAACAGACCCAGTTGTGTTATGGCTGGTAAGATATGACCTAGTATTAATGTATGTGATTATGTTAAATGGCGTGAATACATTTATTAAGTACGAGCAATTGGACTTCTATCCATCAGCCAGTTAGTGGTTGATAGTACTTCTTGAAAGTTTTTTTTGGGAGTGTTGTAGTGTTGTCAATAATGAATTTGTTACAAAAGCATCAGAATCAATAGCGTCAGTTTTTAAACGACAAACACTAAATCATAAAGTGCTATTTCACTTTCAGAATGGTGGCCCTGGATGCAGTTCTCTGGATGGCTATTTCAATGAACTGGGACCTCTTCACTTTGACAGGGACTCCAGCAACCCAGAGAATCTGATCGTGAACCCTTACTCCTGGAACAAGATAGCAAACCTCATCTTTCGTAAGGTTAACTTAGTGGAATCGTGTAAGCTCTAGAGGATGTATTTTTGTGCGTGTGCACACACACACACACACACACACAGCTTAGGTTATTACTCCTGGTATTCACGACAAAGTACGTAGACAATGAAACTTTTTAAAACTATTCGTAGTGACTTTGGCCTAAAATTTGATTCTGCTATCAAAATAATAAAAAAAGGTATTTTTCACTACCAATAGATGCTGTAAGCGTGGTCAATGAGAAATGCAATTAGTACTAAGCTGGAAGCATTTAGTCATGTGAGTCCAGTGCTGGTGATGCTTGAGCAGGTTACCGTGAAAAGGGGGTGGGTGCGCGTAATGCATAGCATTTACTTCTTGGAGTAGAGATAAGTTTAGATCTAATATATGTCACACTGTTGTGTTGTCACACTGTTGGGGTATTTTGGGGGACAAGCGAATTTTCCAATAATGTAACCTCGAATGTGTAGCTGCTTCTGTTTTGTGGCCTGGCCAACTCTACTTGGACAGGTTAATACAGTTTAGAGTCTCTTCTGGCTGATGGTATTGAAGAATAATATAATTAAGGGGTTGGGGCTCAACTATCGGAGATATCCCCGACTCTTGGGCCATCTGAGATATTCCCTGAGTCTTGGGCCATCTGAGATATCCCTGAGTCTTGGGCCATCTGAGATATCCCTGAGTCTTGGGCCATCTGAGATATCCCTGAGTCTTGGGCCATCTGAGATATCCCTGAGTCTTGGGCCATCTGAGATATCCCTGAGTCTTGGGCCATCTGAGATATCCCTGAGTCTTGGGCCATCTGAGATATCCCTGAGTCTTGGCCCTCTAGATATCCTGAGTCTTGGGCCATCTGATAGCCCTGAGTCTGGGCCATCTGGAGATATCCCTTAGTCTTGGGCCATATAAGATATCCCTGAGTCTTGGGCCATCTGAGATATCCCTGAGTCTTGGGCCATCTGAGATATCCCTGAGTCTTGGGCCATATAAGATATCCCTGAGTCTTGGGCCATCTGTGGTAGCTTGGAGAAATAAGTGAGAGTGGAAGAGGGAACACAAGGTGTTCAAGCTGCTCTAAGTAGAAAATGTGAAAGAGTTCTCAACTGGTGCACTAAGTATGGTGTGGATTGAAGTGTTATTTGGTGGATTGAAGTGTTATTTGGTGTGTGTTAGTGGAGTCTCCAGTGGGCGTGGGCCACTCCTATTCCACTAACCCCAGTGCTGACTTTGGAATGACTGATGAGCAGACTGCAGCTGACAACTATAATGTACTCATAGCCTTCTTCAAGGCTTACCCTGAATATAGCAACAACGAATTCTACATCACGTAAGATTAATGTGATCTCTGGAGGAGGGATGAATTAGTGAACACAGCCTCTATTCTGTGTGTGTGTGTGTGTGTGTGTGTGTGTAGTGGAGAATCCTATGCTGGTATCTATGTGCCCACTCTAGTGGACTATATTTCTAAACATAACAATCAACCATCAAACATGATCAACCTGAAGGGGTTCATGGTGAGGGTCAGGGTGGGTGGAGCTAGGTACTTTAGTGTGGGTGGAGCTAGGGTACTATAGTGTGGGTGGAGCTAGGGTACTTTAGTGTGGGTGGAGCTAGGATACTTTAGTGTGGGTGGAGCTAGGGTACTTTAGTGTGGGTGGAGCTAGGGTATTTTAGTGTGGGTGGAGCTAGGGTATTTTAGTGTGGGTGGAGCTAGGGTACTTTAGTGTGGATGGAGCTAGGGTACTTTAGTGTGGGTGGAGCTAGGGTACTTTAGTGTGGGTGGAGCTAGGGTACTTTAGTGTGGGTGGAGCTAGGATGCAATAGGGTGGGTGGAGCTAGGGTACTTTAGTGTGGGTGGAGC
>WLWD01004661.1_pt1 | contig 29251 bp, 30 predicted proteins | sample 6712731 | NCBI WGS metagenome assembly WLWD01 (sample SAMN12718690, study PRJNA576275) | sponge metagenome | isolation source: marine sponge | host: Mycale hentscheli | place: New Zealand: South Island, Marlborough, Capsize Point | collected 2014-11-01
TATTTTAGAGTCTGACGTGTCCAGTGGACTAAAATGAAGCGAGAAACTGCCGGGGACCATGTAATTTGCATATTTCATAGTCAGGCGTGTCCAGTAGACTAAAATGAAACTAGAGAAACCGTCGGTGACCATGTAATTAGCATATTTTAGAGTCACATGTGTCCAGTAGACAAAAATGAAACGAGAGAAACTGCCGGGGACCATGTAATTAGCATATTTAATAGTCTGGTGTTGTTAGTGGACTAAAATGAAACGAGAGAAACTGCCGGGAACCATGTAATTATCATATTGTAGAATCGGACGTAGTTCAGTGGACTAAAATGAAACGATAGAAACTGCCGGGGGCCAAATAATTAGCATATTTCATAGTAGACGTGTCCACTTGACTAAAATGAAACGAGAGAAACTGCCGGGGACCAAGTAATTAGCATATTTTAGAGTTGGACGTGTCCACTGGACTAAAATGAAATGAGAGAAACTGCCGGGGACCATGTAATTAGCATATTTCATAGTAGACGTGTCAAGTTGACTAAAATTAAACGAGAGAAACTGCCGGGGACCATGTAATTTGCATATTTCATAGTCAGGCGTGTCCAGTGGACTAAAATGAAACTAGAGAAACCGTCGGTGACATGTAATTAGCATATTTTAGAGTCGTACGTGTCCAAAATAAAACGAGAGAAACTGCCGGGGACCATGTAATTTGCATATTTCATAGTCAGGCGTGTCCAGTGGACTAAAATGAAACTAGAGAAACCGTCGGTGACCATGTAATTAGCATTTTTAGAGTCGAACGTAGAGTTGGACGTGTTCAGTGGACTAAAGTGAAACGAGAGAAACTGCTGGGAACCAAGTAATTAGCATATTTTAGAGTCGGACGTGTCCAGTAAACTAAAATGAAATGAGAGAAACTGCAGGGGACCAAGTAATTAGCATAATTTAGAGTTGGACGTGTCCAGTAAACTAAAATGAAACGAGAGAAACTGCCGGGGACCATGTAATTAGCATTTTTAGAGTCGAACGTAGAGTCGGACGTGTTCAGTGGACTAAAGTGAAACGAGAGAAACTGCCGGGCAAGTTGAACGTGTTCAGTGGACTTTAACGTAACGAGAAACTGCCGGGAACCATGTAATTAGCATATTTTAGAGTCGTACGTGTACTGTGGCCGAAAATGAAATGCGAGAAACTGCCGGTGATGTGTAATTTGCCAATCTGGTACTGAAGTACATACACACTATTACAATAACATTTCATGCAGTTGTGAACTAGCACACTTTCTGGTGTGTATGTGTGTTTGTGTGTTTTACAGATCTGACGATAAATGAAGTTCGTGTGTTAGTACGTGACAATCCAGAGTGGAAGACTGTATGGATTATAACCGTATATGTGTGTGTGTGTGTTTTTTTCTCTCAATATTTAATGTCAAAATAAATACTTTATTGTGTAGAAGGAGACCCTTTGCCAACCTGGTACTGAAGTGTTAATAAACAATATCTTAATAGACTGTAATGTCAGAGACTACAACATACTGGAGTGTCCTTACATGAGCAACAGACATGGAGTGACCTTAGAGGTTAATGGAGTCCTGTGGGGCCACAGTTGATCTGTAAGTGACTCGCTGTATGCGTGAGCAAATCTGTATGTATGTGTGTGCACATGTATGTATGTGTGTGCACATGTGTGTATGTGTGTGCACATGTGTGTATTTGTGTGCACATGTCTGTATTTGTGTGCACATGTATGTATTTGTGTGCACATGTATGTATGTGTGTGCACATGTGTGTATGTGTGTGCACATGTGTGTATGTGTGTGCACATGTGTGTATGTGTGTGCACATGTGTGTATTTGTGTGCACATGTATGTATGTGTGTGCACATGTATGTATGTGTGTGCACATGTGTGTATGTGTGTGCACATGTGTGTGTGTGTGCACATGTATGTGTGTATATAAGTTTGTGTGTGTTTATTTTATACATATGTATATAAATATTTAGCCACGTACGACTTCCAGAAGACTACAGTGTTAGTGAATGGAACTGCAGTCACACTCAAGTCTGAGTTTGTGGAACACTCTCATGCTGTTGGTGTCGTGTATGCGGTAGTGCCTATGGATGGTGGCCATATTGTCCTCATTTTGCTGGAGTTGGTGATCATTACTATTCTTGTATGGAATTATATAACATTTTGTTAAAATAAAGTTTATAATTTTTATTCAAAAATAACAAAAGACATAAATCCACAACGTTTAAATTTGAAATATGGGATATAATACATGAAGCATAAAATTCAATGAGTGATTTCAAATGTATGTCCCTGTAGTGTTGATTGAATTCAATCCACAGCAATTCTATAACAAAAACAATACAATAATTCAAATGCTACTATAATAACAATATTCTTACTGGAGTTGTTGCTTTATTTTGTCTGCCACTTGTCTACAATAGTCCACTTGAGACAATACAGTAACAAACTCCTTGAGGGCAGTAGGTCTAGTTGATAAGACTGTACGAATGCTACTCAGAAGGTTCCTTGTCTTCTCTACATCAATCCAGTTCTGACGTTGACAGAGCTGGTCATACATGTCCGGAGATAGGAGTCCAATACTGTAGCAGTGATCAGCTACTGTCATAACACAAGGCTTCACTGAGACGACCAAGTCAGGATACACACTCAGAAATATACTCAAGCTATTGCCACCTATTAATAAAACATTTATAATGATACCAAATAAAAACAATAACTTGACTTACTTTCAGAGACCTCTACCACAGGATCTTTCTTCTCTACCACAGGGTCTTTATTCTCGTATTTCTAAAACCAAATAATATCGTTGTTAGTTATTGCAAGTTAGAATACATAGTCTATTTCTGCATACCTGTCCATACCAAATGAGGTGTCTATTGCTGAGTACAACTGCTTGTGGATAGTCTGGATTGAAGAGACATGTCATAACCTCTGGAATCGTGTCTGCACCATCGACCACTCCAAGATGATTTTCTCCTTCATGTGAACGACAGTCAAAGGAAAACTGGTAGTCCATGGAGCTGTTGTAGTTCATTCTGGAACTAGCCTCCTTTAGAGTGTCTTCTATTTCTTGTTTTAGAGCAGCACATTCATGGTGAATGGAATCTTGGAAAGTAGGATTACAAGAAACTACGACTTCGAAATATTTAGATTTCGATACAAAAGACACGTGAACTTTTTTTGTTCCATACAAAAAGTGCACCATGTTTTTCTTGACTCCTTCTGCAATGAAAGTGAAGGACTTGTTGGATACGAGACATGCCATTGCAGCAGGAAAGAGTCCCATAGGAGTAAACCCACTACTGAAGTACATCAAGAGAGGTTCCACGAAACAAGATCTGCAGGATTCTTTGTGGAATAGGTCAAGTTCCTTTGCACTAGTGTTTTCTAACACGCAAGGCATGATGTATTCTTTCTCTTCTTCTAACACTGAGTTAGTATCAGAAGATTTGACTGATGCAATCTCAGCTATCAAGTGAAGATATGCAAGCAAAGCTACCAGTTGCTCTGGTGGAATCAGATCTCCTGAAATGTCAGCTGTAGCTGTCTTCAAATCTGTCATAGAGAATCGACCTGTCTTCCTGAATCTCTCGGATGTGGCCTGACCTACGCTATCAAAGCTCATGGCTTTAAGAATGACACCAGTGATACTGTCATACACTACCTGGATATCTATGATGACCAGGTCCTCCAAACAAGGCACACTGGGGAAGTACATCAGAACACCGGCATGGTGGTGAAGAAACCACAGAGCTGCTTTGGTCTCGTAGGGTGTCATATTGAAGGCATGGGACAAGGCCAAGCAGGTCTCCAGGCTGGCTGTCTTCACTTCTCTCATGCGAAGACACAAGCTGAACAGAAGCCACACAGCTGGAATTTTCAGCTTCTTAAAGTGTTTCTCCATGGCATTCTCCAGTAGCTGATGCAAGTGATCGATCTCTTCTACTCCGCCTCCCATGTTGTCTAAAGAAACAACAAGCTTGTCTTTTGAGCAGAACTGAACTATGCCTTTTTTGTAGGAGTCCGTGTCTCGAATCACTTTTTGAAGCTGCGAATCGACTGTAGCGATAACTTCATCAGAAACCTTGTCTTTGTGAGTACCCACTATATACACTACAGACTTGGAGGACTCCAGTATCTCACCAATGGCTGAGTTGTCTGTTCCTGGCTGAGGTTGAAGATGGGTGGAGGAACTGAAACAAGATATACTGGCCAGAGTACGCAAAAGCATCTCTTGCAGAGTAAACTCTGATTTCTCTGGTGCAGTTGTCTCTCCTGAAGCTCTCTGATAAAAGACCCGATACTCCTCATCTAGTTGGAACTTGTAGCTAAAGAACAGCAAGTAGAGGCCAGGTCCTATGGTGAGTGCTGGTAGCATGTCCATCAGCTCCGGCTGACCTCCGGTGTCCTCCATTCTCAAAAAAGCTTTAAAAGATTGCTTCACATTTTCTGCAAAGTGTGGTTGTTTGGACACTGTCTCGAATATGGCAGCTATTTCAGAATAATCTGGTGATCTGATTTTTTGTTTGGTCAATAATTTTAGTTTTGCCAGCATTTTGTGTATTAAGTTAGGCTGTGATTTTTTAGCAGGGCGTGATTGCTTGATGTTTCTAATGTGTTGTTTTTTAACCTGATGAGACTGCCCTGTACTGCTAGCCTGACTGACCTTTGCCCTGGTGTCACTACCTCCATGGGAATCAGCTGTAGTCTCAGAAGTGGATTCAGTTCCAGAAGTGGATTCAGCCGCAAAACTATCTTTGAGAGTGTGAAAGAGTAGAGAAGCTTCCTCAGTGGGATTCTTTACAATGGTCCAGTCTACACTTCTTTCTGCTGTAGTTGGATCAGACTTGCCTTGGACTACCACATTGGAGCAACACTCCACTGTGCCTGTGCTGCCATGAATCTGCTCCTCTTCTTTTGCTGACAGAAGATCTATGATCTCTTTCTTTATTCTCCTGAGAGTTGTACTCTTGCCTTGTCTTGGAGGACCAAGGGACATAAACTTTAAAGACAGAAGCTCCAACACTTCCTTGGAAACAATGAAGTGTTTATATGCATCTTCATATTTTAGAACAACTATTAAACATAAAATAAAATATGCATTATAAAATATTGCAAATAAAACATTATTACAGTCTCATTGGTTATACTATACAAGTAACCTACACACTGCACCAGTACCATTAGCTGGTTCCTGCAATACAGAGTGTGGGCAGCTGGTTTTATAGCCTGGAGTTAAGCCAGTAGAAGCAGCTGCCAGTAGAAGCAGCTGCACTCTAGAGCTTGCAATTTTGGCAAACACAATCAATTACCTTACTTATTATAATATCATAAATAATATAATAAATATTTAGTTTTAACATAATTAACTTAATAATAAATAATAATATTCTAGTTTTATTATAGTATAAGTTTTTAATACCTAACTTTATATTCCCATGTAATCTATAAATGGGACATTCTAAAGAGAAGCCAATATCACTGAAGGCAAGATGTCTTTCTAAAGATGCTGCTATTTGCTTACACTAACCTGACAGAGTTCCTTTGTGTACTCCATCTGTAGTAGCAACCAGCAACTGTCCAGTAGACAAGACTGCAGTAGCTATATATCCACCATTATACTTCTGTTCTGGTCTTCCTCACTAGTAGTCTCAATCCACTCCTCTGTCTTGTTGGAGTAACTGCTAATGGTAGAACTGAAACTGATGCCGATTAGATTCGATACATAGGAGATGATAGCAAAGATGACAGTAAGTGTGGTTACTGTCCTCCATATTGTTTGTCTTCTTGTCCTGCCATTACTAGCAGATGCTATGAGAGACTCTAAAGTGCATATAAATAGAATCTTCTCCTTGCCAAGTCCTCCTGTGAAGTAGAAGTTGCCTTCATGGAATGTTGATCGCATGTACCAGCATAAAGAAGGAAGTGAGTCTGCAGTCGTCCAATGGTCGTTGAGTAGAACTTCCACTACGTCGAACTTGCCAGGTGAGCCAATCCCACCAGCCACGACCAGGACCTCTGGTGATCCTCCACTAACTGATGATGGCCAGTAGCGAGGAGTAGGCATGGCACGTAGCGATGGCTTCCAGTCTAGACCAGTAGTACTAGTGAAAAGAGAGTTAGTGCGTTCATAAGTGGAGGGATGATGTCCACCAACCAATACAAACTTAGACTGGTAGGTAGTTAGGGACGAGCCTCTATATGGTGCACGAGTAGTAGTCCATGAGTGAAGGTCAGTAGAGATGTGAAGTGTGCGATAATCACCATGCATAACTATGACTTTATCATGTAGTACTGCACATTGTACAGGCTGGACATTCTTACTCCATGTATGGCAGTGCTCCCAGTGAAGAGAGACTGGAGGATGGAGATCTCTCTAAATACAAATAAATAAATAAATATATAATTAAAGTGATAAATAAACAAACAAACAAACAGCATTTAAGTGCTATTTAAACGAGACTTTGACATGCAAACACACCAACAAACTTATAAAGACTACAAACATATGTTGTAAACAAACACACCAACAAATGTATTCCTATATTATCAGCTTATGCATATGCTATATAAACATTCTGTACAAGTTTAAATAACTGCATAAATGCTAACAAACAACAATATATTTCACAAACATACAATTTTACTCTATAATTTACAGAATGTATACACACAATAACAATAGCAACTGTGTGACATACTAACACACAAACATACAGGTTCTAACACAATGCTTATATACAACACAATATTTAGTATATAAAACGGTAAAAATCAATACTGAGAAATAAACAAATAAACAAACACACAAACATACAACTAGTACAATGCGTAAATATGTGCACACAAACACAAAATAATGACATGATATTCCAAACACACAAACACATCATAAGAGAATGTGCTGTTTCTTCCTGTGCTAAAATAATGTACAGTAGGCACCAGAAAAGAAAGATTTTTTTTGCACTGAAGGAGTTATTGTAGAAAAAGAAAAAAGAGAGAAAATGTTACGGCAGTTGATAAAATATAGTTTTTCAGTTCGACTATGTTAAAGTTTTAATGCTCAATGTTTACCATATGCCACTTTCAGGAATGTAACAAAATTATGCTATTGTAAATATCATTGGCTTAGATATTCTCACTAATAGAGACCCAACTGTAGCTGGTAGAAAGACTAAGAAGTAGGGACCTGTCAGAGCAGCAAGTTCAGCGAAAATCCAGTCAGTCTGCTTAATCGAAGAAAGTCAGTTTTTTTTTTATTGTGCAAGCAGTTTAGCATGACCCCTATAGCATTTAGAGGGTAGTACAAGGCTTAGCTTGCTGATATAGCTGTGGAAGAGTTTCTAGCTTTTAGCTGTAAATCAACTGAAACGAGAACTTGACTAGTAAAATTTTTATTGTGACTGTACCAACTGTTTAGTCAAAACGCAATGAAAAAATTGTAAAAAAAAAGCTTTTTTCTTTTCAAAAGACACCTGCTATGCTGTATAGAAAGCTAACACATGAACATATATATTTAAAAAAAAAAAACCCCAAAACATAATCTTCCTATAAAAGTGCACAAACATACAAATATACATCCCAAATACAAATTATTTACACATGGTAAAAACTGTAAATAAACCACTAAACAAACACAACAACAAAAAAATTACTACAAATATATGCTGTGTTTATGTGTTATAAACACACAACTTACTATATTTCTGGAACAAACTAGACTTTAAATAGCTAGAGTAAATAGATACAAACTGTAGCAAAAAGAGAGGGATAGTCTAACCATCCTCCAGCACAAAAACACACTAGCAACTGGAAAAAAGAGAGGGAAAGTCATGTCTGAGCATGCTCATGAAAAGAACCTGGTGTCTTTTTAAGAGCATGCTCAGGAACATGACTTTTACCCTCTCTTTTTTCCAGTTGCCAGTGCATTGGCTGTGAGCATGCTCAGACATTACTTTCCCTCTTTTTTTTTCTTCCAGTTCAGCTGGTGGTATCTCTTTATTAGCATGCTCAGACATAAGTTTCCCTCTTTCCAGTTGTTGATGCCTTATATATAATTAATTTCCCTTTTTCTAGTTGTAAAAAAAAATTAAGCTAAGCACTTGGCATGTGTGTAGGTAGCAGTGTTTTCCCTTCTTTCAACCCTTTTGTAAGCTATACAAACAGCTGGCTATATAGGGAAGGCTGGTTCTAGGCTAACAAACACTCGATTAAGTAAAGAGCTAGCCGTATCTATGCACTCACCTCTGTACGAACTTGCGGCCGGCTTTCCGCCATATCTTGTTTACTGACTAGTGAGTCGGATTGTTTTCCAAAATAGGGCGTTCCCACATTTTTTATTTCTGACCCAACACACCCAAAATGCGGACTATAAAGTAGATTCATAAAATATTGCGTTACTGGAAGAATCACGCAGAACGGCTGCTATTCACCTTTGACCTCAATTGGTATCTCTGCAACTGCATTGCAAGAGCTCTTGCCGCCTGCTCTCACTGCTGGCGTGGTAAGTGTTCTCCAGTGTGTGTTGGTAGTAGAGAAGTATTGGTTCCAATAGGTCTGATAATGCATTCATCGCCAATACTGGAGTGCTATTCTGACACTAGGCTAGCTTGTTGTCGTCACCTGACAAAACTTTGTTAAATATACTTTTACAGTGGAACAGCAATTGTCTGGACGTCTGGACATCAATCATCCGTTAACTGGAACAGAACAAATACTGCATGCACATTGACAATTGCAAGAGCCTGAAAAAAGGGAGGAGCTACTGTACTTCAAAGAATTTGAATTCCAGAAGTCCACCATCACTATCATCAAGAAAGGCAAGGGTAAGTTAATAGCTTTTGCTTCCCAAAATGGGTCCTTTATGATAATAGCAGCAACATTTTTCCTTTTTATTGTTATGAACATTTCAATTCCCCAATTAGTTACATGCGGCTAGGGAGAATAAGTTAGCATTGGTAAAGATCGTCAATCGTTATGCAATTACGCCAAACACACTAGCAAATCAAAGCAAGGAACGGTTATGCACCAATGGTTATATGATTTCTATATATACCTAGCTAGCTCTTCCAGCCCCCTTTATTACCTTGTATTTTTTAGGAAGGTGATTAATTTCATTATTTTGTTCAAATGCTCACTGTGTAGAGTATCCAATAGCAACACGCCACCTTATATCACTAGATTATTGATACACTAGCTATTATGATTTATAATTGATACATTCTACCACTGACATATGCCCATTTTATGAGCTATTCATATTGTCCCTGGCATTTCAACTTTATATGGACTCCAGTATAGCTAATTGCAACTTTGTCTTCCATATTAAAAGTAGCATATACTACTGTGATGCCTTCTTGATAGTCATCTAACACTAGTAATGGAATCAAATGAATATTATAATTATTAACATTGTGGGTTATATCCATATACATACAACAATTGCACCATATGTTTGACGAGCGGCTAAATACAGGAATGAATCCATTGAACTTTGAACTCTTAGTTGTGCGCCGAACGCCTACGCGTCTCGTTAATCCAGTTTTAAAACAGGAGTGTTCCAACAGGAATGAATCCAATGTTAAAACAAGAATGAATTCAGTGTTAAAGCAGGTATGAATCCAGTGAATAAATCCAGTACTAAAGCAGGAATGAATCTAGTGTTAAAACAGGAATGTTCAGGTTGTTAAAACAGTTGCATCCATGTTAAAACAGTAATGCATCCATGTTGAAACAGGAATGAATCTAGTGTTAAAACAGGAATGCATCCATGTTGAAACAGGAATGTTCCATGTTGAAACAGGAATATATCAATGTTAAAACGGGAATGAATCCAATGTTAAAACAGGAATGAATCCAGTGTTAAAACAGGAATGTTCCATGTTGAAACAGGAATGAATCCAGTGCTAAAACAGTAATGCATCCATGTTGAAACAGGAATGAATCTAGTGTTAAAACAGGAATGCATCCATGTTGAAACAGGAATGAATCCAGTATTAAAGCAGGAATGAATCCAATGTTGAACCAGGAATAATCCAGTGTTAAAGCAGGAATGAATTGAGTGTTAAAACAGGAATGAATCCAGTGTTCAGGTAGGAATGAATCCATCGTTAAAACAGTTGCATCCATGTTGAAACAGGAATGTTCCATGTTGAAACAGGAATATATCAATGTTAAAACGGGAATGAATCCAATGTTAAAATAGGAATGAATCCAGTGTTAAAACAAGAATGCATCCATGTTGAAACAGGAATTAATCCAGTATTAAAGCAGGAATGAATCCAATGTTAAACCAGGAGTAAATCCAGTGTTAAAGCAGGAATGAATTGAGTGTTAAAACAGGAACGAATCCAGCGTTCAGGTAGGAATGAATCCATTTTTAAAACAGTTGCATCCATGTTGAAACAGGAATGTTCCATGTTGAAACAGGAATATATCAATGTTAAAACGGGAATGGATCCAATGTTATCCAAATGTTTGAACAGGAATGAATCCAATGTTAAAACAGGAATGAATCCAGTGTTAAAACAAGAATGAATCAAAAGTAATCAATCAAATTTGCTTAGCATAATTGGAACAATGCTGCAAGCAAAATGAACAGCCAAACAATTGTATATGTACTATGCTATATATAGTTAAAATGTATAGCCAAGCAACCTGAACTAGGTGGTCCCCCATGGCATCTGATTCTGGTACTTCTACTGACCCTGCAGGTACCAGAATCAGATGCGATGGGGGACCACCTTCACTGAGTGCAGCTGAGGAGAATGGCAAAAATAAACCTATTTCCTCCTCTATATGTATGCACTTCTTTACTAAGCAACACTCGTAAACATGAAAAAGTGATGTCACTTGCTCATTTTTACATCTAATAAATAGCTAAATATAAAATAAAATTTCATTTAAGATGTTAATTTTTTTTTGTCAATAGACTAAATATAGCTATAACATAGATAATCATTGATTATTGTTCTTCTTGGATGCAAATTCGTTGTGCTTGATAGCAGGAATTACAAAACCAGTTGCCTTGTGGTTCTGCCAAGACTTCCACACATGACCTGTATGATATAATAATGAATTTAGTATCAGGATATTCGCCATTATATAGCTATTATTAACAAATTATTCTTACCAATGGAACCAAAGTAAGCAATCATCGCAGAGTATCATATTTTTGCATGCTGTGATTACTGTACAAGCACCACATTTCCATTCTTCCCTCTTTGTAGCCACTGACATAAATAGTTAACAATGGTAATCAACAAACATGTGAAGATATGAGGCTTTGTAGCTATAGCTAGTAGCTACCATTTCATTTGTGATACTTCAGGTAGGATTTTACATGCCTGCATGCATGCACGCAAGCATATATACATACATTTATATATATATATATATATATATATATATATTATAATACTTATAGCACGAGTCAGAGTACAATATGGGAAAATATTTTAAGAGCAATTGAAATATTTTAACGAGCCTAAGGCTAGTGAAAATATAGAGTGCAAGTAAAATATAGTTCCCATGTTGTACGACGAGTGTGACAAGTGTTTTATTGCTGCCTTGATATTTTTTCTTAGCTGTTTGCAATGCGTTTTCAATTGATTTTACTTGCTACGAGTGCGCTACTTGTACTGTACAATAACAACTGTACAATATGGGAGAATAGAGAACACTCATGTGATGCAGAAATACTCAAGAAAAAAAATATCAAGGCTGCAATAAATATATATATATATTAGCTAAATTGAAAAATTATATTACATCATACCCTTTTGTAGGACCAGCAGCCATGCTTTATCATCAAAGAATGACTTAAGAATAGAAATATCATTGTCAATGACTTCATCAGGCAGAGTATCATCATGAAGTTCTGCTGTACTAGCTATGTGTCCATTTAATACTTTTTCCACTGTCGTAAGTTGTTCACAAAACCATCCAAGCATTTCTATTGCAAAACAATTATTGAAAGTTGATCAGGAGAGAATCACCATAATGTTATAATTAAGTGATGACAACTTACTTCTCAACAATTCTTCTCTGCCTGGATCATAAAGTGATTGGTTCATCAGATTAATATATATAAGTTTCTTATCTTGACATGACAGTTTACCTAACTTAACTGTCGGCTTTCTGCTTTTTTTTTTGTAGACAAAAATGGTCTCTGTGGTGTAATATTTTTATTTGGAGGAACTTGCTTAGTAGGAGTATTAAACTTACAAGGTGAGACTAATTTGCAAGCACTGGTTGCTGTGGATATACATTTTTCTACTGTTAAAAGTGCATGAGTATCCTTACACATAGAGACCTGAGTTGTAAGTATAGACAATTTGTTTAACAATCTTTGTTTAACTTCATATAGTGAATCCTGACGACATTTCGTTAAAGTTTGAAGTAGTGACTGTTTTAAACTTGGGGAATTTTCTTTTGAAACAGTAGAGTCATTGATTTCTTGATTTTCTGAGTGTTTGCAATCAAGTTGCAGATTGTATCTCACAACAAGATGAATGTGCTTACATATAGTGTGAATAACTGTAGCATCCATGCAATTGCAGTAATACATGTGAATACATATGTTACAACTGACACATTTTAATAAACATTTACTGGGACATACACTTGTTTGATGAGTTACAATATACTCCTCTTTAGAATTAGACGATGCAACTTTCCAAGAAGAGTGATTTAAATCACTGACTTGCGATAAAGTTAGTTTTTTGCTCAGTTGATGACGTTTGTTGATAACTCTAATTCTCCCTGTTTGCTTTCCTTTTTCTAATTTGATTAAACGATCAAAAGCTTTGTCTCGATCATACTTAAGCAGTACTTGAATGCACTTGTCAACCCTTCTGTTTGTTTTTCCTTTAAAATAAATATATTTCAGTACCTTGTGAAAGGATTCCACATACATATTTGTATTAATACCGGATGATTTTCTATAACAGCTGGCCCACTGAGCCTTTCTTTTTGAATAGTATGTTTCAAAATATTCTCCAAATTCACGACTACTGTCTGAATTTAACATCTGCTCAATGGTTTTTTGTAGCATGTCTTCAAATTTTGTCTCATCAGTCTCATCCATAAGTGCACGAAGATTATGGTACAGTGTTTGAGTCAACATTTTGTCAGTAATTGACTTTAGGTGACCTCTCCATGCTCGGTCAACATGCCAGCTACAAAGAAGCTTATGGGGACCTTCTCCAAAAACATTTACCCATGCATTGAAGTATTGGCTGGCATCATCAGTCATAACCCATTTAATATTACCTGTTTTTTTCTTTATAGAAACGAAAAATTGGATGACTACTTCTAAATCAGTACGATTTGAAAGACACCAAGCAGTTGGATAACCCTCTCCAAACTCATCCACTACTACTACTGTAATTAGGGAGAAATCATATGCATTGGTACCATGGGTAGCGTCAATGCAAATTATCTTGTTTGGGCCACAATTCTTTAATACATCTACCTGCAAAGAAGTCTGAATAGCCAAAACGAAATCATTCTTCAGCACTTGTTTTCTCTAAACATTTTCCTTGTGGCTAAAAAATAACAGGATTTTTATTCCCAGCATGCTCCATTTCAACCACCCATAGGTGTACACTGGTTGCATCATCATCATGTCTTTTATTGCCTTGTAACCCATAGCTTCTTTCAATATTAGCAATATCTTTCCTTGTGATGAGGTGAATTCTTTCCAAGTTATCTCCAACACTACTTCTTATTTCATCCATAATATGCTGTACACCAACTCCTTGTGCTAGTTTTCCTGCAATAGCAGTTCTTTGTATTGTAGGAACTCTGAGTTTCCCAAGAACGCAATGATGGCCATAATGACTTTTGTGAACTGTAACAAAAAGTGAAGTTGAACTCGTTTGTTTGCTCAATACAATAGCTGCAGTACAATGGGTATTAGTTTTGTAACATTTGGAACTTAACTGGAGATTTTTTTGTATGACCACTTCTATTGCAGTAGAAGTATGTGGTGATATTCTTTTCAGTACCACCACATTCTTTTTCACCAGTTGACTTAACAAATTGTGATTTAGTTGCTCTCTCAAAATCATGTTTCCAAACTTCAAACTCTAATACAAAAGGAAAGTTAAAAAATAGCAGGAAAATGTTGCAGCATTTAGAAAATGTTAAACTCACCTTTCATTGTATCAAATACTTTCTTTTCTGATTTCATTTCAATATGATGTTTGTTTTGCAAATGAGTTCTAAGCTGGTGAAGAATTCTGCACGAAAATTGCAGTTTTTTTCTCTGCATAATATTTTTCCAGTCACTAAATTTTGCTCAGAATGTTTTATTCTGTTATGCTTGAGCAAATTAGATTTGTTTGCATATTTTTTATTACAAATGTCACATTTCAGACCTGTTCCACATTTAGAGTAAGAAATGTTAGACTTGGCAGATGTTGGAGACAAAATACCATTTGCAGTTGCTTCTCTAGAAGATAATGTTGGCATACTAGGCGTGGCCAACTTAAGAGGAGTAGGCTTTATATTTTTTTCTGAATTTTTTTTAGTGCTTACCAAGGTTGCAGCCATATCTTCACTTGAAGATTCTTTTTGTGTTGACAAAGTTAAGGATTGATTTTGATATGCTGAAGTTACACTAAAATTCGATACCAGACTTGTGGAATTTTTTACCTTATCAGGTTGAATGTTAATGTTATCATTACCAGCCATTTTCTCCTGACCTATTTTGCTATCCATCAGGAAACTTCTATTTGCTTTCAATGCTAGCAAATTTGCTCCATTGTTAGGGCTGTTGAAAGCGAATGACAAAATTATTCCATTTGCTAGTTCATATAGCATTTGATATCGCAAACAAGACATATCTTCCTGCAATTATTATAGAGATAAACATTGGTACACATTAATTATACACCTCTGCAAAAATACCTGAGAATAGTTAGGATGAATTCCATTGGTTATATACTGAGCAGCCTACATAAAAAATATACATTTATATTCGTAGTTCATTATCATCATTGTCAAAATTAACACAAATTTTATAACTACTTGGATGGCATAGTTGCCTATTTCTGGAAGCCAGAAACCTGGAAAAGCTACACACACTACCACACCCACTACCACACTCACTAACTGCATCTACAAACTGAGCCACACCTATCAATTGAATGGAGTTAAATTGAAGATGAGTGTTGGTAGTAGGACCAGCGGTTTTGTTAAGTTTGATGTGCTTTTAATAATTAAGACGAACACCTTTAAGAGGAATTATCTTTAACTATGAATACTTAAGTCATTCCCCCGTTTAAAATTGGTTACTATAGAATAATTTTCGGGCTACTATGGGATGGATATTTAGTTTGCTACAAATTTGTGAGCAGTAATTGTTACGACTCATCAATATTCAGGAGTCTGATACCATTGGACTTAATTTGCCCTACACCTAATTTATGGCTAACCAGTAGGAAATAGTTGCATTGAAAAGCTTACCTTCAATGAAAATACCCCACAATCGAAATTGTTTTCTTGTTTGGGAAAGTCCTGTACATCAAAATAACAAAACTCAATAAAATTAAATAGAAACTATATTCTAACACATACCCAACAAAGCCGAACTTTCCAGCTTTCCCAATCTAATGGTATTTTTTCTTCAAAAAAAAACCGAGCCTCAATGAAGTGTCTGCATGAAGTTGAAATACATAATGTTTAAATACATAATGTTTAATTACAGTAATCCAAACAAAGACCTTACAGCATTTTTGCAATTGGAACTAATCCAGATTCACAATCAATTGAATCACTGTACCAAACTATCATCTTTTTCGTGTCCACTACCTGCATATCTTAATTTTAAAACAGTGTAAACAAAAGATGCATTTTACCTACCATCATTGTCCAGTGTGCACTTAAGTGAATGGAGCTATCCACATGTCAAAATTAAATAGCTTATCCTAAAAAAATTAAAACATGTTAGTTGTATGCTAATAAATTTCTAATGCTGACCTTCCTGTATGCCTCTGGACTAAAGTTTTGAGAAAAAAAGCTGTTCATAGGATAGGTTTTTTTTTCCTAGAAAAATAAATGCTATACTTATTTTATACTTAAATTCAAAAAATAAACTACCTTATTAGAAGAGGCAAGGAGCATCACATAACTGTTGATAACCTATAAAATATGTCACATTATTTACAAGATTGGGCTAGCTAAAATATTCTTTTTTCATTAACTTCACATACCAATGGAAACTAAATGATAATACTGTATGTACAAATTAAACTGAATTCTAGATTAGCTATTTAGCTGCTAACATACATTACCTGATCATTAAGCCACAAGCTATCTGTTGTATTGTCTTTCTGTTGCAAACATCTAATATCCTCAGTTGATAGAGTGATTTTCTTCTCCTGATTATCACCACAAGAAGGATATACAATTTTTCCATACTCCTGCTTTATTTTTAGCTCCAGTGTAAGGTCTGTAATGTCTATAACATTATAAATTATTTATTTTGCCTATAGCTATAATAATATTTATAGCACAAGTAAGATATGGGAAAATACTTTTACCAGAATGCAAACATTTTCACGAAAGTGGCATGAGAGTAAAATATCACTCCCATTTTGTACAACCATTGAGATAAGTGATTGCTGCTTTGATGTTTTCTCAAACCACCACAATAAAATTTCCAATTGATTTACTGGCTATGAACATCCAATAAAGTGTACAATACAGAGAATACAGAATGCTCACATGACATGAAAACACTCAAGCTAAAATTTAACACTGCGATATATTCACTTTGTATTGGAGAAAAATATATTTTAATACCTTTGGGAGTAGGCCACTTCATACTGGTTACTTCTGGTGTTGATTGCCTTTGCTCCTGGAAACATCCTGCTATCTGGTCATAAAGTATCTTCAGATTTGTAACTGTTTTGGTGACTTCACCACCAGTGCATATATTTGAGTACTGCTTTGATTTCAAGTATTGACAAAGACTTCTCTCTTGAATCGCAATATCGTGTCCCAAATCCTAAATTAATTATGCAAAGAATAACCACCAATGCACACAATTATTTAAGATAAATATAATTATACCATTGCTTCATAAAACAGAATATAGCACTGTACTCCATCCAGTCCATCATTTGATACATGACTAATCTTGAAGAAATAATTGTTATGTTTTAATATTATCACTGACTGCATTAACATTATTGTAATTCCACTACCTCTTCTAAATCTTTTACCTTGTCATCACTTATTTTTATCCAGCCTTTGCCTGTACTTATGTAAGTTACATAATGCCCTGTGTGTAATGACAGACCTTCATGGCAAATAAAAGCTGCTAATTTATAGCTGATCTGTAATAATGATATATAAATTATTATTTATAAGATTAAATTACAGTAAACGTCCTGCCTTGTTCAATGATAATGTCTTCGATAGCTCCACAAAGCTTGTTATTTTACTGTAATTTCCATCGATATACTGAAATCTAAAATAATGTACATAATTTAAGTACTCATCAAAGTCAATCAAGTGAATAGTCACCTATATGATACACTATCAGCATAAAAACTTACCTCTGTAGTTGAATAACTAGTAGTTCAGAGTTCTGACTTATAGATAACTTAACAGTAGCATCCACAGACTTTTGGCAACTGAATTAATTATGACATACAATTATATATAACTTAACAAACTAGTTACGTACCAAGAACAGAGATATTGATTATTTCCTGTCAGTTTGTCTTCATCAGAGAAATGAATCATGCATTCTTTCACTATTATTATAATATTGTAATCAGTCAATGATAATTACTGAATAGCATATCTGTACCGTTACATTCAGTTGTAAATTTGAAGTTTCCTCATCTAGAGATTTTTTGGTATGGCATGTACTACATGTTACTATGAAAGGGGGTAGGGAAGCAACAGTAATGTAATGACTATATATACTATTATACCTGTGCGTTTAATAGTCACTCTTGTAATCTCCTCTACAGTGGTATGCCTAAAAATACATTTAAATTAAAGTACATCAAATGTTTCAAAAAATCTTTCTTTTACCCTCCAGATATTGGCTTCAGTTCGCTGTCAAGTCTGTTAAACATTGCTAGCAGAAATTCATGAGCATCTTCTTCTTTGTTCTTTCTCCAGCCAGGTATAAACACTATAATACAATTGACTTTTAGAGTGTAGACCTATTTTATATTCATACACTGCTTACACTTCAAATTTAAATACAATTTATCAGGAGAAAGCACTGAAAATGTAGAACAATCACCAGATGAGCAACTCTGACAAACATCGTAAAGAAAGCAGAGAGTACAGAAATCTTTCTGTTTGCATTCTGTAAACAAAAAAATAATAATAGAGATGTGATATAAGCTAGGCAGCTAGGCCTGTACCATGATCAGATATAGATCCATACTCAGAGATAATTTTGTACAGAGAATTGACATGTACAAAACACTGTAAAACAGAATTCATAAAACAGCTCATTCCAAGGTTTCTTAAACCCACTACACCAACGCGGTGACCCATCCAGGGACTGCCAGGGGAAGCCGTACTACAGTTCGTCCAGCTTAAAGAGTAGAAAGTTCTGTTTTTTGTTAATTGTTCTTTAAATGTATACATGTGCAGTCAGATTGATGTCAGGAAGCTGAAACTTCACACACACACAAATTAATATATATTGAAATTGATTACGTTTAAAAAAATTGTGGTTTGTGGTCACAACTGTGGTAATAGATAGAAGAAGTGACCCTATAAATGGAGGATATTTTTGATGTTTTTAAGCCAGAAAAAGAGTAAATTGAATTCGAGTGTCTAAAGATTTTGCAGACTGAATCTATGGCTCATTAATTTGATTTATACCAAATTTTTATATTTTAATACTATTTTACTTATTTTTAATTTCATTTTTTATAAAAAACTAAACTCCCCAAATGCTTTAAGCTGGTAATTTTGCAATTTTGAAGTAAGTGTCTTGGGAATTTAATATAAAATACCTAAATAGTTGTATTTTAATCCATATGAATTTGAAACTCCTATCTTGAAAATTAAGGGTGGCCGCACATAGCAACGCGCACCGCCTTTAAAACGTACCTCGATTAATTCCCGCGCCGAGGCCCACGACTATTATCAAATGCGCCCCACGAAAATAATGCGCGAGGGGCATAGGTATATTGTGCGTAGTTAGTTTTCCGCGTGCTGGAGCTGTGTGGTTGCTTGTTTCCACAAAAGGAAATCTGAACTAATCAGCTGCTATGGGTTCCAAGAGAAACCTCAAAAAGTTTAGTGTTGCCAGGAAGCGCAGGAAGCAACTGGTAGATGCCAGATCTAAAAGATTCTGCAGCCATGATGAAGGTACATTTTCCAACCCCACCTAGAGTATGTTGTTATTGCTTTGTGAATACACAGACTCTGAGGCTACTCCCGCTGCTCCAGGTGACAATGATGTACCACCAAGGGTAGTCAAATGATAATAATAAATAATTGCTATATATACATACATATATATATATATATATAAGGATTCCATCCTTGGCAGTCCTGAACATCTTCTGGATTCTGACACTGGCAGTCCTGCTGATCCACACTTGGTTTGTATATAATAATAACAAATGGAAAAAAGAACAATGAAGTAATAATATTTTTTTAGAATTTTCTTGATGATGTTCAGGAATCAATCACCCAAGACAATCCGCACATGGTTTGTCAAAAAAATAAATTAATAAAAAAATATAGAATTATGGAGGGGGAAATGTTTAGGATTATGTTTCTACCAGTCCGGAATACCTGGGTGACTTTGTTCCTGGCCATCCTGATGGCGTCACTGACAGCAGCCCTGGTGATCCACATATGGTTTGTCAGAATAATAAATAAATAAATAAATAAATAAAGTGTTATACACACATACATAATGTACAGGACTTTGTTCACGGCATTAGTGCCACTGGTGAAGTTCCAGACTCCTCACTGGTCAGTTCTGGTATACCAGACCCACCTTCGTCACTGGTCAGTCTACAATAGTAATAATAATAATAATAAAATAATAATATATAACAACAATAATAAACTACTATCAATAAAATGATAATAGTAATTAACAACAATAATAATAATAATATGGAAAATGCCAGATTTCCATACTTTGAACAGATGAGTAAATTTAGTAGGAAAATAACAACAACAAAAAAAAACAACACCTGACACAATAGGAAAAATAAGGTGAACTAAACTAACCTCTTTACAGGAATCTGCCGAGATAGTTGACAAATTGGTCACTGCCGCCAACCAGGTTGGATTTCCAGTGGACAGAATCTCTGACACTGTGTCGTCAAACTGCATTCACCTGGAATGTCCCCAGCATATGAGGATTCGTGACTCCTCATGTTCATGGCAGCAGCACTACCCAGTGTTATCATTTTTGATGACGGGTAACTTGCATGCCGACTATGAGCGTGTAGGAGGCTTGCTTGGCTTCCCAGCCTGTTCTAGTACCCAGTGGAATAGGATTGTGAAGAGGCTGGAGGAGTTTGTCTCTGGCTTGGCTGAGTGGTCTTGTGGTCAGGTAAGGAAGGAAGTAATGGAGCGAGGTGATGATAAGGGATGGATCGCTTCTTTTGATGGGTTTTACCTGACTCGGGGCCACTACTCCAATAACTCCTCTGCCACACTCCATGACTATTCCACTGGGAAGATAGCTTGGTACACTCACAGAACCAAGCGTGGTCCAGGGCACAACTGGACTGGTACGTCAGCCGGTGCAGAACCAGATATGCTGGACGAACTTCTTGGCAAGGCAAAGAAGGCGGGGTTTTCTGTGAAGGAGCTTGTCTGTGACAAGGACTCTGCAACCAATGCTATCTTCTGTAAGTACTATCCGGAAGGAATGATTACTTACTGCAGTAATCACAGTGCAAAGAACATGCACAAGGCCCTGGAAAAAATAAAGAAGTACAAGTGTGAGGTATAATATTAAAAATAAAATAAAATTAATATTATTTTTACTTTGTATCCAATGGTATGTAGTGCAAGGCAGATCACTTTAGGTGCAAAAGGATGTCGGACTCTACATTGAATTCCTGCAAGACTGCTTTGGGTAATCTGATTGCTTCAGACAAAATCCAGGAGGCAGATAACCCCTTGGAAGCCTTCACTGAAGGCATCCAAAATTTTCTGGCTCATTACTGCCATGACCAGCATACATCATCCTGGTGTTACCATCCTAAAGTAAAAAAAAAACATACACGTGTAAAAATATCATTAATGCAAATACTAGGTGAATCCTGATGGAAGCCCCTACACTTCCCAGCACCATTTTACCTGCAAGTCTCAAGTGGCAGGGTTTTCCAGCCTATTGCAGGAGATGTCCTTGTATCCCCAAGACTACGTGTCAGATCATGGGAGACTGACGACCAACACTGTTGAAGGTTTCCATGGTCTGGCACTTGTCTACCGTGACAAGAGGACTGACTTGTCACATACTCACTATGTGTGCAAGACCAACATGGCAGTATGCCATAAGGTTAGCTAAAAATAAACAAACACACAGACAAACCAAAATACACATTAATAACAATAACAACTACAATGATAATAATACTAATAATAAACAATACTACTACTACTACTATTACTACTACTACTAATAATAAAATACACAACCACAACATTTTTTTTTATTACAATAACAGAATCTTGGACCAATTTGGAAGGCTCTCTGCTTCTTGCAAATGGGAGTGGACATACCCATCAATGCCGTCTCTTCCATTTTAAAGGAGCAGCGAGAGTGGCTCAAAAAATGGCACCAAAAGTCAACAAAAGAATACCTCCACAAACGGTTAGCATAGTTATTTCACAATAAATTTGTGGTCACTGCTATAAAGTTTGTTGTTTTTTTTACTGTAATCACCATTTTGAAACCAGGAACTTACAGAAGAAAGCCAAGAAGAAGCGATATGAGGAGGAGAAGGCTTTCATGGAACGGCTACGAACAGCTGGATGTAGTGCCGGTGAGTATGCTGGTGATGGCCTTGGAGAGTCCACTTCAACGGAGCTCCAATGTACAGAGGAAGGCCCTGTAGAGGCCAGCCCAGAAACGGAACATCTAGAATTGGAAGAGGATGATGATGATGTTAGAATTGACAGTGGATGTGACGATCATCATCCTCTTCTGATCTTCTATGATTGTGAAGCAACTGGGTTGAGCATCTACAGCGACCACATCACGGACTTAGCAGCAAAAGTTGTTGCATGTCCAGTTCCTCTGAAGCAACCATCATTTTCGAGTTTGGTTCGAACCACCCGACACATTTCTGCACCTGGTAAGAAAATAAAATTTAAATCAATACTAGTATCACATTCTTATTTGTTTAAAATAGTAACTAGACTGACTGGCATTTCTCAGACCATGCTCAGAAATGAGCAGCCACTCTCAGCAGTACTGCCACAGTTTTTGCAGTGGATAAGTACAGTGACAGCCGAGGTCAGCGATGCCACAAGTATCACCCACTTCCCTGGTACAGCCATTAACTCTTTGTAGATTACATTTATTAAATTTCTATACAATTTAGTGTTAGTTGCTCATAATGGCTTCAGCTACGATTTCCCGATTCTATTTTCGGAGGCTGAAAGACGAGACATCTCTTTGTCCATCTTTGAAACAGACAACATTCACTTTAGTGACTCACTACCTCTTTTACGTGTGGTAAAGAATTAATAGCTACTAACTATAACATAGTTACATAATATTACCTGTATTGTAGATGAAGAAGGATGGACATGAGCTTCTGAAGGGACATTCTTTGGCAGTGGGCAAGCTGTACAATAAAATTTTAGGAAAGGATTTTGAAGGTACCATTAAAAATTCTAGTTACCTTGTGCAAATACATAAGTAATAAAAATATAGGAGCACATAGAGCCCTCCCAGATGTCCTTGGCTTAGAGGAAGTGCTGACCCACCCATCCCTTATTAGCTGTCTTTCTCAATTGGACATTCGCCATCCCAGTATGCAGCTAAGACAGTGGGTACAGCAGAAGAGGGCTCACACTCGTAAGATGGTGCTTACCAAGGGATTGGGCAAGCGCATAACAGCAGCACAAGCTACTAGGCTGGACACACTAGGCATCACACTCACAGACTTGAAGCATGTCAGAGACAGCACTGACAAGGAGGGCTTCCTCAAAAGTCTAAAGACTAAAGGTGTGAGGAGTCAAGTACTTCGGGAGAAGTTGCAGCAAGCAGTGCTGAGTCTGCCCTAGCATTTATGCTTGACCTTTATTAGTAAGTTTTAAACCATGCATTAGCTCTAACTAAACTTAGTCTCTTTACAGTATAGTGTTCCAGCCAACTTTCAAGAATTTTTAGTTCCCATGAGTAATGCCTCCAAGTGGCGGGAATGGGAAACACTGTTTTTCACAGTGGCTAAATTACTCATTCCAAACAGGAAAGTTGCATTATAATCTCTTATTTTATGAGTGTATTATATTTACCAACCTTTTGTAGTTATCTTCAGCTGCAGGTTCCAATACCATACATTGGTTGTCCATGACTCCCCATAATGGGCTCCAGGAAGCTTTAATGGCAGACTGCGCCAGGGCCAGATCCACACCAGTACAGACGCAGACTCAGGGAAACACCACGCCGTAGAACTGCCAATCTCTTTTCTTGTTTGTTTTGTGTGGCTGCAAGCAGGCTCCTTTTGGACCCGTTTGTGTGCACAGTAATTAAAATATTATTGCTCGCGTAGAAATCTCACGATAAATGGGGGAGGGGCTGTTTCAACTGAATTTGCGAGTGGAATAGAAACTCTAAATTTTGAACGAGTTTTTCTTGGAATCTAATAATGAGAAAGACAATATTTTTTTGCACACGGGTAGAATACAAAAAAATGAAGTGCACCACAATTTGAATTTTTCAATATCTTATAACATGAAAAAAATTCGAATAAATAGTAAAGTAAAGTCGAAAAGAAGAAAAACTCGTTGTGTTGCAGTAGAGTAGAGTCTTAGCTGGTAGCGTGCCAAATTGCGGGGCTTCAGCTCCCCGCATAGCTCCAGAAAACTGCTTCAAAATTGTAACTCGGGGCCATGAAAACTTCGCCGCTTCCGCTTCATAGTTGGAGAGTAGTATCTTCGGGAGGTACTTGCAGTTTGTAGATAGGTAGAATAGTCTTGCAAGGAGAGGATCTGTAGTTAGAACACATAGCAACCGAATGCGTGGGCGGTGTGCGGCCACCCTTAAGGGAAATAAAAATGCTTTTGTGAGAGTGTTAGTATTTTCGGTGTAAGTTGTGACGTTTGCGGAAGCTCTTATCTCAATGACGACGTATTTGTGATGTCAGAGTGTTGCGCTTGCGCATTTGTGTACTAAACCAGGGGATGTTGGACACGCTGGTAAAACGCGGGAGATGGGCCCGTAACCGAGCCACGCAAACAATCAATTAACTTTGGCGCCAAAAACCGCGAAGCAGGTGGACACAAACGGTCTCTGAGCTATAACTTGTATGTAGTGTACTAGTCTGAGACAGTCATTTCGAATACCATCCTTCTATTATACTTGCAGGGGAATGAAGCTGTACTTGTGAAGCCATTGGAGCAGCTTAAAACTCTGTCTCAACCATGACCAACTCCACCCTGACCGGTACCAGCTCCGACAATTCCACCAACCTTGTATTGAGACTCCGCTGCGCACTTCAGTTCTTTCCATCGGGATTGCTACCGCTATACTCTTCAGCCCTATCGCCTACAAGTCTAAATCTTGTGCTGAACTACCCGCTCCCACTAATGAGCAACCAACTCCAAGCAACATCGGGAATACGCCATCACTTTTGCTCGAGGGGCTAACTATTTCCAAAGTTACAACGGCCATCTCACGGCTCATTTGTATTTCTTATTATTGTTTACAAATGGGCTCTTTTTAGAGCTGTCACAAGTTAATTGATTATCTTACCAAATAAATTGTGCGTTCGCGGAGCTCAACGTTATGGGGGGCGGGGTGAAATTGCGAATCAGTTGTCAACTTGAAAATAAAAATTGATATTTCGTGGAACTGGATTACTGAATTGAATCCAAATTTTGCGCACAAGCAAAATACCCCCCTTAGAATAAAGTTACAGAGAGTTTTTTTAGAATAACGCACGAGTAAAATGGCATGAAATTTTACTGTTTACAAAAAAAAAAGAATATAGATATTAGAAATATGGCTCTGTAATGTTGCGAAGAAGCCCTCAGGCTACCTCTGGAAAAAAAATGAGCGCAGTAGCTCTTTCGGCCGCTTCAAAATAACTCTGAATAGTAGCCAGTGTGCAGAGCTGTATCTCCGTCCCAGGCGGTCTTCATTCTTCAAATTTGGCTTGCTGGAGTCGTCTATTGGTGCTCATTCCACCTGTAACAACAAAGTAAGCCCACAGTACACAGAAAAAGAAATATAAAGACATAGCAAAAACAGTCAATTTGCGGTTACGCGCCTCGGTTTCCGGTGGCAGGGCACCCTTAAATAAGGGAAGTTCCCGAATAGGAGCTGCCGTGTGAGAGGGCACGGCTCAAGTTTAACTACGAGTTGTGACGTAGGACGGACGAATTTGTGACGTCAAAAAAAATGGCGCTTAATGTATGGAATGTCTATGGAGATAGCGTAGTTCTTATACTTATGCTGTTTTATATGACTTAGTTTCGAGTGGATTGGGATCTAACAACACAAAAAAGGTATGGCTAAGCTTATTGTGATTGCAACTAGTCTAAGTTTTGAGATCTGTACTTTCTACTCTTTAAGCTGGACGAACTGTACTTCAATCAGCTTGTATGGTAAAGTGTCATTTGAAGCATTGCGCGTGCTGTTAGCGCGTGCTACTAAACGTTCGCGCGTTTTACAAGTTCAAAGTTCAATGGATTCATTCCTGTATTTAGCCGCTCGTATATGTTTGAGTAGCATATCTTTTAAAAATTCTGTCTAAATAACTAATAACATATCTTGATCATTCAGCAGTTTACAATCTTCATTTGGTTGTTCACCTTTGCTGCTTATACAAGAGAATAAAATTATAGTCAAAAGTCTGCATTTCCTTCATAATACTGGCCACACTGACGAAATCATTTGAATGTTTTTGAATGCCACCGTCATTGAAAGCTTTCCTTATATTATTAGGTGATCACGAAAAATTCCATTACTCATTTCAGATTGTCTAAAACTGAATTAGCTATGTGCCTTGAACCAACACCTTTCAATATTTTAATATTACTCTTACTAAGTCGTAAACATCCCAACTGTTTGTTGTGATAATAGTGGGTAGGAGTATAAGTTATGGATACTGTATCTGTTTTTAAGCATCTTATTGCTTTTATACATACTGAGCAGTTTATATTAATTTTACTTGTCCCTTGACATTTTAGCCCTCTTTTCCACTCCTACGTGGGTTATGTTTTACTGATTGCTGTATTAATAATAATGTTGATAGTTTTGAGTAAACTGTGAGGCAGTCATAAACCATGAATGTGGGACTTTTCTTCTTCTGTCTTCCATCAAGCACAAAGTTCATCCAAATTTTTAAAGGTTCTTTCAACAATGTCAATTGCATAACTATGCTCATCTTTGAGATGCCCTACTAATTCCATCACCTAAGTATGAAGGAAAATTATATTGAGTAAATGATTTATGTTAATTGTTAAACTTATTTATTTCCTCTTAAAACAGATACTGCATTTCATTTGCCCCTTTTATTTTTTGTGAGAAGTACTGATATGTCAGGACAAACTGCTAGTGTATGCATATTGCTGAAAAGAGAACATTACAACTCCAGACGACTTTGTCAGTGACTTTGCATTCTCTTTCAACAATTGTATTCAGGTGAACAGCACTGTTTTGTAACACTGTCACAGGACAAACAAGATGAATTGTAAATATTTGTGGATTGAGCAGGGAGTGAAAAGATGGTTTTCTTCTTATTTTTATGCTGCCCTATAAAATGTATGACTGGACTTGATATGGGGAACAATGATGATTTGGGTGAATCTGAAATAATGATAAAAATCACAGAAGTAGATAATTAGCTAGGTTTATGACTACAATGCATTTGATAGCTTATCAGACTTTGCAAGCACATGTCTTTAGGATGATAAGCAATAACATGCTACCAAGTGAACAACGTGTAATCTGGTATATACAGAAGAAAAGAAACCATTTGTTGAGTATGTAGTGAATCAGAGGATATAGCATTTTGTTTCAGTGGTAATGGCAGTCACCTCTGTGTGCTCTTGGCTTACTAAAGGACGGGAGGATCTGCTTTTGTAAGGCTGGTGTGATGAAAAAAATGATATCTGTGTTTTAGACATTCTGGAATGTATAATTTAAAATAGAGTAAGATTCCTCAGATAGTAACATAATATATCATATCCGAGAGATTCAGGAAGACAGGTCGATTCTCTATGACAGATTTGAAGACAGCTACAGCTGACATTTCAGGAGGTCTGATTCCACCAGAGCAACTGGTAGCTTTGCTAGCATATCTTCACTTGATAGCTGAGATTGCGTCAGTCGAATCTTCTGATACTAACTCAGTGTTAGAAGAGGAGAAAGAATACATCATGCCTTGCGTGTTAGAAAACACTAGTGCAAAGGAACTTGACCTATTCCACAAAGAATCCTGTAGATCTTGTTTCGTGGAACCTCTCTTGATGTACTTCAGTAGTGGGTTTACTCCTATGGGACTCTTTCCTGCTGCAATGGCATGTCTCGTATCCAACAAGTCCTTCACTTTCATTGGAGAAGGTGTCAAGAAAAACATGGTGCACTTTATGTATGGTTCTAAACGAATTCGAATAACATTTATATCCCGATGCAAATATTTTGAGGTCGTAGTTTCGTGTGATCCTACTTTCCAAGATTCCATTCACCATGAATGTGCTGCTCTAAGACAAGAAATAGAAGACACTCTAAAGGAGGCTAGTTCCAGAATGAACTACAACAGCTCCATGGACTACCAGTTTGCCTTTGACTGTCGCTCACATGAAGGAGGGAATCATCTCGGGATAGTTCATGAAGTCGAGTCCATTTCTTCAGTCATGACATGTGTCAACAATTCCCAAGGAATTGCACTTCAGAATAGACACCTCATTTGGTATGGACATCAGGTATGTAGAAATAGACTTGTGTATTGGAACTTGCAATAACTAACAATCATTTTGTTTGGTTTTAGAAATTCGAGAAGAAAGATCCTGAGGTAGAGGTCACTAAAAGTAAGTGAAGTTATTCTTTGCATTTTTAAAATTACAATTGTTTTATTAATAGGTGGCAATAACTTGAGTATATTTCTGAGTGTGTATCCTGACTTGGTCCACTCAGTGAAGCCTTGTGTTATGACAGTAGCTGATCACTGCTACAGTATTGAACTCATATCACAATATACCTATGACCAACTTCGTGAGCGTAAAGACCTGATTGACGGAGACAGAGCAAGGACTCTTTTGGACAACATTCGTAGAGTCTTTTCATCGAGACCCTCAGCTCTCAAGGAGTTTGTTACTGTATTGTTCCAAGCAGGAGAATGTAACCATCATTTCGCAGATAAAATACAGCGACAGCTCCAGTAAGTGTATTGTTATTATTGTAGTATTTGAATTATTGTATTGTTTGTGTAATAGGATTGTGGATTGAAGTCTGTCAACACTACATGGACATACATTTGAAAGCACTCATTGTTACTTTTATATGTCATACCCACACATTCCAACTTTTATTATGTTACATTTTTAAGTTTGTTTCTACAGTATTTTTAAATTACAATAACTACTAAAATTATAATTTTTAGATAATTTTCATTTAAAAATGATAAACAATAATATAAACATGAGTAGGCATATGATTGGCAATACAGCTACTCCAGAAAAGTGTTCTCCTGCTGTAAGTCTATTCATTGGTAGTCTAATCACCTCTCTCGTCTGACAGTATCTTGCTGGCAGTGTACAATGATCCATCACCTCTCTTGTCTGACAGTATCTTGCTGGCAGTGTACAGTGATCCATCGCCACTCTTGTTTGACAGTATCTTGCCGGCTGTGTACAGAGATCCATCACCTCTCTTGTCTGACAGTATCTTGCTGGCAGTGTACAATGATCCACCACCTCTCTTGTCTGACAGTATCTTGCTGGCAGTGTACAGTGATCCATCGCCACTCTTGTTTGACAGTATCTTGCCGGCTGTGTACAGAGATCCATCACCTCTCTTGTCTGACAGTA
>WLWD01003850.1_pt1 | contig 29244 bp, 18 predicted proteins | sample 6712731 | NCBI WGS metagenome assembly WLWD01 (sample SAMN12718690, study PRJNA576275) | sponge metagenome | isolation source: marine sponge | host: Mycale hentscheli | place: New Zealand: South Island, Marlborough, Capsize Point | collected 2014-11-01
AATGGTGTTTATGATATAACTAAAGCTAATAATTATTTGTTTAGTATTCACTTTAATTAGTTCATGTCCATAATATTTTAGGATTATATAATTCCTATTCCTTTAATATATGAATAAAGTCAACGTTTATTATCATTATTGACCCTCAAACAAGTTTTGCCAACATTACATCTGTGTTTGTGCACTTGTGTGTTTACACCTCCAAATTAGTTACAGTCAAGCAAACCGTGTGAGAAGCAGTTAAGTTAAATTTATTTTTTCACGAAGGTTCCTAGTTTCTCTAAGTTCAATCTTAAAAAAAATCAGAAATTTTTTTACGAATTGTTGGTTCATCCATTAGTACAAAAATTCATTATTTCTAATTAGGTACATTGTCTTCTCCCTTAATTACTGGAACTCAACCTTCACCAAGAGCTTCTTTTACTCTCACCTGTATCAGTCCTACTCATGCAGTCTTGTTTGGTGGATATGATGGTACTAGTGAACTCAATGACACATACCTCATAGACTTGACACAGATGGTAAGAATTGTTTAATGTGGCAAGCATAGAAAATACAACATAAGTTACTTTATAATATATAGTACTGAAACTTTACAATTGTTATACTAAAATATTATATGTATTTATATTTTATTATAGCATTAGCTCCTCATTTACATGCATATTATGTTGGAAATATTTAAATTACATGAAATGTATAGGAATACTCAGCTATAAAAAATATTGTGAAGAGTAAACTTTAGCTGTGGGTTGCATTTATTCACTGATATGTAGAGTTCATGTTGTGATTTAGCAGTCAACTATTGTTAGTGATTAATTAAATTGTTTATACTTTACTGACACTGAGGATGTGATGTGTTAATTTCCAAACAAGACTGGTGATTAACATTACTATGAAGTAGTTGTAATGTATCAAATGTTCAAGAATATATACATAAGTTAAAAACTAGATTGGAGCCATCAAAAAATTACCGCAAGCAGAATGAGCCCTCAATTTATTTAGCAACTGTATTTCTTACCTGTAAATGGAAATAAAATTATAATAACAATCACTTATTGTCGTCAATGTATTTTCTTGTACTGCTTTTTTCTAACAAATGCATCTCTACTTATTGATATGCTGAGTCCGAATTTTGACTATTTGTCGGATGATATGGTAGACCAATTTCATAGTGTACCAAAGCAACAAGTATAGCAATTATTAATTCTGTACAGAATATTATTATTAGTTGGTTGTTGCTCATTCAATAATTTTCTTCATGGTTGAATTTGACAATTCTAGAAAACTATTTTCACCATTAGCTAAAAAGTCTTTGTATTTTCCTTATTTCTCATAAATCAGTTTCATTTTTTTTCATGATTATATGTACCTATTCACTAGGGGTTGGTAAATTAAGCTGGAATAATTTTGAGCATAATAAGTGATTTCATAAATACTACCTTTTGCTACTATGATTAGTCTATAAGTATAATGAGGTAGTAAGTTTTTGGCAAACAAATCAGCATTTTTTATTGTACTATAACAATAGGAATTTGATGTAGTCTTCAAGAGACTGTCTTTGGGACTTTTTTAAATGAATTTTTGAGTTTACTAAATACCCTCTATAATATGGGTAATTCTATTTGAAGATTCCAATTTAGCTTACTGTAGGAAATAAATGATTTCAGTCCCATAGGATGCAGATCAACAACTCACATATCAACAGTGGCCATACCAGGATTCAGTTTAGTCATGGATACTGCGATTCTTATATTTGCGAATGTGGTTGATGTGTGATAATCTTTGAGCTCTGTAAATGAGCACAATATAAGCATAATAGGTTTGAAGTAGCATAATTACTAAATGATGAGCATTGTGAACCTAGATAAAACAGAAATAATGAGCATAATTTGCCAAACCTAGAATTTGATCCTTTTCTTTATTTTATAAATAAATACTTCTGTATATTTAGTTTATTTTAAGTTTGATTATTTTTCTTGATTTTAGCATTTTCATCTATTTAGTTCTGCAGAGTCACTTTATAATGCTAATTACTATACAGATGAATATTAGAATATAATCTTGTAGGAAATGCATTACAACATTTTTCTGTCGGTAGCTGTAGCTATTTCTTCCCTTCTTAAAAAGAGCCCCCCTCACAAATCCAAAATTTTCTCCTGCATTACTGAGACATTATAATATACCTAATCCTGCTTTTTTTAATTAATTATATGTATGGTAGAATATTTTATAAACACAATGACAGATAAAGCCCATGCTAATTCTGTTGTTGACTACTTCATATATAGAACATTGATTTAACTAACGATATTCTTAGTTGGTGATTGTGGAAATACTTTAAACATTAATACGTTAGGCAAAACAGTATTCAATATTGGCTAGTTTCAGAATTAAATTAAGTGATTACGGATTTATGTCACATTTACCTTATATACAAGCTCTAACTCAGTTCATAATTGTACTAATAGTTTATTCACCTCAATCATTTTTAAAGACTATACGTTATGCAATGATAAATATCTTCCTCATAAGACAATTACGTTTATCAATTTAATAAGTTTATGATATGCAAAATGACTAGCACCATCAAGTTCAGATTAGAACTATTTATCACATTCATTTCTCATCTCAAGTAGTTTGCATTCAATATGATGTTTTTATAAATATAAAAAATAATACTCCAAAAATTTGAATTATGTGGAATGTGGTTTATGTAATATGAACTGGATTCTATTAATTATGCTAACACTAATACTATGTGATCGGTTAATAATCTCAATTATGGAATCAGTGAAAAGATGAAAATGGGAGGGAAGACAGGGTGTAGTTTGTGCTGATAAAAGGTAAGGAGGCAGCTGCACTCACAAAGAATGTTGTACTAAGAGGTCACTTATGTAACAGCTTACATTGAGCAGATGTATATAAGTAGACTAAATAAATATCTTAAAATATTTTTATTAAACATCTAAATAATATCATTAATTGTAATATATTTTTCTCTAAATTCTTTTCAATCTGCCAGAATTCACTGGTTTAGTTATCTTAGTTTATTCCAGTTTCTGTCAACCTTCAAAATATACATCAATCTTATTATTATTATGAAACATTAATTAATATTTTTATATATTTTTTTTTAAGTACATCACCTTGTTCAAGTAGTACATGTAATTATGACTGTACGATGCAGTGATATTGTCTGTTGTTTTAATAGGTACACAACTAGTTCAGTCTGTTGGCGTTAAATTTAAAGCATTTATAATTATTTGGTATATTTTGTTGCACTATTTTCTAGTTGTTTACCAAACTTGTGTATTCTGATGGAGCCCCACAACCATCTCCTAGAAGTCGTCATGCAGCTGTTTGTCTTGATTATAATACAAACAACCCACAGTTGTTAGTAATTGGTGGTTACGATGGCAAAAAGACTTTAAGTGATGTTTGGTGTCTCCATGTATCAGCACAAAGTTGGCAACAGGTATATTTTATAATCATAGTTCAGTTGAAATAATTCAAACAATTATGGAATAATAAATATTTAAAGAAGTCACAAATACAAAATTACTTTCCTACATCATTTTCTTGAGCAGTGGTAACTTTTGTAGTAGTACCAAATTTGAGCCATTCTGACTATTTAATATACCAGTCACTGTTGACAACAAGCTCTTAGCGAAAAAAATTAAGGCCAGAGTTAATTTTGCATATTTAGCTAACAAATATGGAATTACTACTTACCTCATTCTTGAGTATTGATAACTTCTGTAGCATCAAATTGAAGTTACTTTGACTATCTGAATTACCTCGAATTCTTGACAACAAGCTCTCACCTACAAAAACAAAAGACCATCAATTTTAGCACACAAATACAAAATTACTTTCTTACCTCTTTTTCTTGAGCAGTTGTAACTTTTGTAGTATACCAAATTTGAGCTATTCTGATTGCTTGATTTTAACAGTCACTGTTGACAACAAGCTCTTAGCTACAAAACAAAAAGGCCAGAGTTATTTTTGCATATTTAGCTAACAAATATGGAATTACGTACTTAACTCAGCTTCCCTGGAGTAGTAGTAGTAGCTTCCTTAGCATGAAAACCAACAATCGGCACTCCGTATCCCCCTTAAAACGGAGAAGTTTTGAAATTAAATCTCTTCAATGCCATAGTAACCGGTCTAATCAACTTTTTGTTTCTTGAAAAGCAAGCGTTTTCGCGGGATTTTTCTCACACTTCTGCGCTTAAGTATTAAGTAAGGTTTGCTTAATGCTGTAGTTTCAGAATAAACTGGGGTCAAGCCTAAAAAGCCGTGTTTTTTTTTTAAATAAAGTTTCCCGCGCAGGCGTTTAAAGGCCATACGTACCATACATCATACATACATATATACTAGTGATGTGCTTGAGCACAAATGGCGAGCGAGCCTAAAGACTATACTCTTTTTATAATTTTGACTTCTAACACTGAAGCTACTGAAAATAAGGTCCAGTTTTTAAATTTCGCATACACGGTAAAGGGATTTCAGTGCCATAGTAACAACTCTCTGCCACTGCTCGGAAGGAAAACAACAACAACAAAACAATACACGTTATTAAAAGTTTTCTTTGTGATATTCGTTAGCTAAGTAGTGGTTGTAACACACAATGCTTTGACACAACTGGACATGCACCTACACAGACTTACCTTCGCAGTAGTCTAGTGGACAATGTATTTTTAAGTAAACACTGTTGCGCACGGCTTATAACCATGACAAAGAGCACATTGACTTACAACCGCCACTAAGGATTCTCAGAGCTCGTTAATTGAAAAATACTGGAACTGTGAACGCTTTACCTATCTTACGTAATTAGAAGCGCGGGCGAAAACAAAAGTCTCACGTACCCCATAAACAGATAAACTAGTGATGTGCTTGAGCACAAATGGCGAGCGAGCCTAAAGACTATACTATTTTTATATGAATGATTTTGACTTCTAACACTGAAGCAACTGAAAATAGGGTCCAGTTTTTTTTAATTTCGCATACACGGTAAAGGGATTTCAATGCCATAGTAACAACTCTCTGCAACTGCTTGAATTGAAGGGAAAAAACAACAACAAAACAATACACGTTATTTAAAAGTTTTCTTTGTGATATTCTTTAGCTAAGTAGTGGTTGTAACACACAATGCTTTGACACAACTGGACATGCACCTACACAGACTTACCTTCACGGTAGTCTAGTGGACAATGTAGCTGCACAAGATCTTTAACCTAGGCACAGTTTCAAAGAACATAGGTGTTTACAGATAAGCCCATATCTATAGGTGATCACTTATTACAAAAAGTTTAATTAAGATGATTTAAATATTTAGAAAACACTAATAATTAATACATCACAGGATAGGTAGATGCACCATATTAAAAATAAAGCAACAGCTTATAGCATAATGATATTTTCAGTTTAATCAAGAAATATTCAGACCAGATTGTTTTAATATTTAGATTAATAATAATTGTGGTAATTATTATAACATGTGAAATAACAAAATAAATGAAGCCATTGCAGCTATTGCGATAAACTTTTTCTATTTTAGATTATATTAAAACAGAATGTACTTTTATTACAAATGATAGATTTATATAGTAAAAGTAAATACAACAAGCTAACAAGATATGTACAAGATAATAGTAATGTAAATACTCTCATATCTACTAAAAATTATCTGGTTACCTTTAGAAAAAACTTCACTAATTATCAGCAATACATGTGATCTCACTCGCACTGACTACGGCAGTTTGGAAGGGCAGCCCGAGTTGTAAGTTCGAGCCTAGCTGTGTAGCCAGTGAGGGGATTGAAAACGGAGGACTTTGCTGCCCTTGTCGTCTGCCCGGGTACAAGGCTCGCTGTCGGGATGGCGACCTTGTGGCAGTAACTTTCGTGGACATTGTAATACTCGAGTGGAGGACTCGGTCTTAGCTTAGGTCCGAGTAATCAGGTGGCTCGGATGGGTGGGTCAGTAACTACAACTTGACTGGTTTGATAACTTCAAAACTATAGGAACTATAACTGAGAACTAAAATGAAAGAATACAATACTAATAACAACTGTAGTCATGGGCATAAACCGCGACTGGCCGCGAGCGGTCAGCGAGGCTTTACAGAAATAAAGTGCATGCATAGTATAGTTTCTTCGGAATGTTCGTTGAGGTTGCGTTAGGCCCGCACAACATGTTAAAGTACATAATTATGCAGAGTTATATTTTGTATCAACGAATAAACCATTATAGGAGGTATGAAAATACAGTCGAACCTCTCTACAACAGCCAAGCATGGGGACAAGCGTGTTGGCCTTTGTAGAGAGTTTGACCTTATTTCGGAGTTTTTCAGGTAAAGCCCACCACAAAGGAGGTGTGTCCGTCATAACTATGGCTAGCCAGGTCGTTACTGCTACTGAACTTCAAGTACTGGAAATAGACTCTTACATTAGGGGCTACCACGCATATACTGATGTATGGGTACCTATGGTAGGGGAATCACTATTGGTAAAGCCAGAGCCTGCAAATGCCAAAGATAAGAAAGCAGTGGCTATTTTGAAGGAGACTACTATTGTAGGTCATGTACCACAAAACCTGGCTCCACGGCTTTTCCAGTTTTTGAGAAGAGACGTCAACAAAGCATTTGCCGTGATACGAGGGGACAAAGTGAACAGAGGCGCTGGTTACGGTCTGGAAGTGCCGTGCATCTACCGCCTATACGGCCCTCCAGCCTATATCAATAAAATGAGGGAGCTGGTAAATGATCTGATTGCTGCTGGACATTTGTAATTCTGACTTGCTCTATATTCGAGTTTAAAATGACTAAATTGTTGTGCAAGCTATGCATGGGTGTGGCTAACTGGCCGTTGTGGGAGATAATTTTGTATTGCAATTTCACTGTGGGGTCCGGTAATATGACCGTTGTTCGGAGTTGGGAGTCAACCGTTTCTCAGAGTTTAAAATCTATTACAGACATGCGGATGGAGCTCCGTTCCCAGCGGAATGACCGTCGTTGAGAGTCTGACCGCTTTTCGGAGTCCCGTTGTAGAGAGGTTCGACTGTAGTAAATTTTCTCATTCTAACAGCCATAATATTGTTAATTAAAACTTAACACAACATTTCGACTTCTTGCCAATGTCCTCTTCAGGAGTCAATTATAAATATTTCAGCGAAGACTGACTGAATCGTTGGATGAGGAATGAAATTTTTTGACCAATTGAATACAAACAAGAACATTATTGTGTGGTATTCTCATGCAAAAAGGATACAAAAAAGACCATTAGCCATCGCAGATAATCATATTAAAGTTAAAATGTATTTTGTAAATAAATTATTGATCTCAATTCATGCAAAAAAACTTTTGAATTGTATTTAGTTATATTCTAGAAATCATAATGATAAAAATTGCAAGATTTCAGTAAAACTTCTTTTTAACGACCTTTTGAGAAGAAAAAACAATGACTATTTGACATCTCAGATATATTGAAATTGAATTTTATTTTGTAATTATACTATTGATCAAAATATCCAAGCAATACATGTTTCAAGTGTATTTGATTATTCTAGAAATCATAATGTTAAAATTTGCATGTCATGATTATTGTTCAATATTTTGTACGTTAGATGTCCATCTTGCCACAGCCTAGACGACGTCACTGTGCTGCTGCTTTTGTCATTTCTTCTGAGCTCACAGAAATAGTAATATTTGGAGGGCTTACACAATACAATCACAGGCTCTCTGATACTACAATATTAAGATTAAGTAAGTTTTACAAAAATAAATAAATTCAATTTAATTATTAATATGCCTTATACGTGGGATATTTTGTTATTTTGAAAGTTTTATTCATCTAATTATGTAACAAAGTAAATAAAATGTTCTAATACCATACATAACACCTAGTCATTTTCAATACAAAAAAGTGTGGTATTATTTTAAAAATTTAGTGCACTAACCACATCCAACTATAAAATATGCTATTTACCTGGTCTCCCCCCCCCCCCCCCCACCCCCCCCCCCCCCCCCCCCCCCCACCCCCCCCCCCCCCCCCCCCAGTTTCTCTCATTACATTTTAGTCCACTAAACAAGTCCAACTTTAAAATATGCTAATTAAGTGATTCTGATCAGGTGAAGATGCCAAACCATAAAATATGCTAATTAAGTGTCTGGACAAGTTCCATTTCTTCAATATGATCAGGTGAAAACGCCAAACTTTAAAATATGATGAGGACAGGTTCCCCTCCTTCGATAAGATCAGGTGAAGATGCCAAACCATAAAATATGCTAATTAAGTGATTCTGGACAAGTTCCCCTACTTCGATATGATCAGGTAAAGATGCCAAACCATAAAATATGCTAATTAAGTGATTCTGGACAAGTTTCACTCCTTCGATATGACCAGGTGAAGGTACCAAATCATAAAATATGCAAATTAAGTGATTCTGGACAAGTTCCCCTCCTTCGATATAATCAGGTGAAAATACCAAACCATAAAATACGCTAATTAAGCGATTCTGGAAAGGTTCCCCTCCTTCGATATGATCAGGTAAAGATGCCAAACCATAAAATATGCTAATTAAGTGATTCAGGACAAGTTCCCCTCCTTCGATATGATCAGGTGAAAATACCAAACCTTAAAATACGCTAATTAAGCGATTCTGGAAAGGTTCTCATCCTTCGATATGATCAGGTAAAGATGCCAAACCATAAAAAATATGCTAATTAAGTGATTCTGGACAAGTTCCCCTCCTTTGATATGATCAGGTGAAGATGCCAAACCATAAAATATGCTAATTAAGTGATTCTGGACAATTCCCCACCTTCAATATTATCAGGTGAAGATGCCAAACCATAAAAAATGCTAATTAAGTGATTATGGACAAGTTCCCCTCCTTCGATATGATCGGGCGAAGATGTCGAACCGTAAAATATTATGCTAATCAAGTGATTCTGGACTGGTTCACCTCCTTTGATATGATCAGGTGAAGATGCCATATCTATATGCTAATTAAGCGTTTTAGAACAAGTTCCCCTCCTTCGATATGATCAGGTGAAGATGCCGAACCATAAAATATGCTAATTAAGTGATTCTGGACAGGTTCCCCTTCTTCAATATGATCAGGTGAAGATGCCGAACCATAAAATATGCTAATTAAGTGAATCTGGACAGGTTCCATTCTTTCAATACAGTAAAATATGCTAATTAAGTTATTCTGGACAGGTTCCCCTCCTTCGATATAATCATGCGAAGATGTCAAACCATAAAGTATGCTAATTAAAGCGATTCTGGACAGGTTACCCTCCTTAAATATGATCAGGTGAAGATGCCAAACCATAAAACATTCTAATTAAGCGATTTTGGACAGGTTCCCCTCCTTTGATATGATCAGGTGAAGATGTCCAATCATAAAATATGCTAATTAAGTGATTCTGGACAAGTTCTTCTCCTACGATATGATCAGGTGAAGATGTCTAACCATAAAATATGCTAATTAAGTGATTCTGGACAGGTTCCCCTCTGCTAATTAAATGATTCTTTCCTCATTCACTAGATCAGGTGAAGAAGCCAAATCAAAACCTGCAATCAATCAATATTATAATATTCACAATAAATATACCGCATTCCCTGGCTTTTTTTTTTAGTAATTAGGCAAATTTATTGTGCGTAATTCGAATAGGTGATCCTTATCTAAGGGCTAGGCACTGTTGAGCTGATAAAAGTAAAATCTTATAGCTTTAATTTTCTCACTCTAACACACTCTGCCACCTTTAGATTCATAAAAAAGTGTGTCCTACACACTACTTTATGAGCACACTTGTATTTTAGTGTGCTCAACACACTTCTTACAATTAGTGTGATAGCATACCATGCTTGATAAGGCTAAAAAGTGTGCGCTTTTTACAGTGTGGACATGCTTCTGCAGGAGCAATAGAATCTTGTACTTTTGCCAGTGAAATATATTTCTCCAATAGTTAGCATTGTCGTTCAGTGGTTAGTGAAAGTGGTGACTTGGAATGGAATGTAATTAAAATATCTAGTGATGAACAAGAGTCTGAGTGTTTCGATGAAATTTCAATAAATTGTAATTATTAATTCCACCATCTTTTCTATAATTGTGATGAACTTCAACCAATTCGTTGGAGATAAAGAGATACTTCTTTGATCACTTTTACTGCAAAGCTAGTTCATAACGTGACTTTTATAACAATAGTTAACTTAGTAGCTACTTATTTCTAAATGTTACCTGCACATTATGTATCATACTGAAGGATAACAATGCTCTTTCAATTGGTAGTATTGGTTTACATTTTATTAGAGCATTGATGTGATAAATAATATAACATAAAACAATTACAACTTTTTTATTAAACATTGTAATTAGCGGAAGAGGTAATATAATCTCACGAGTTACAGAAATAATGAAAAACTATAATCTTCAGTGAACCTACCGATTTTTTGTTGTTATTTGGTTATGTACTTGCCTTGCTATAAGAGAAATAGTAAGCCTACCAATTTTAGCTATTTGGAAAAAATAATCTTTAAGGGTTAAATATAAGTGTTAGTGACTATTGATTATTTGGAAAGCAATCCAATTTCCAAGATGGGTAAGAGTCGCTAAATCAAAAGATTCTGTTTATCAAGCAGCCTTTCCAAAATACGCTCTGTTGAAAATGCTCTATCGTACCAGAGATCTAATCTACTTCGCTATTGGAAAATGGATTTTCAAGTATGCACTATCGTAAAATAATTAGCATACTTTATAGTCGGACGTGTTATGAATAACATGTTTTTTCAAAGACTTGTCAACTGAATTCAGCATTCATACTTTGCCAGATAAAGAAATTATATTATTATTATTTACACATTAGATGTATTCTCTCTCTTTCAAATATCAACAATACAATATACATGTTTGGGATTTGAACACTCAGGCCACTTGCTTGTATTCATACTTTCTATGTCCTAATCAAATCTTCCTTTACTGTCTAGATCTAAGATCTACTTTTGGTAGTAAAAATGGTTACTCAAGACTATATCATTTCTAGCTAAAGTACTTAAACATATTATTTTCCCTACAAGTCTATTGCAAGTATTTTCCTTTGGTTTTACTTGTAGATTTCTGATGGCAGTCTAACTAATTTCTGTAGCATTTTACATTTGCTTTACCAGCTTAGAGGTTTAGTGTTCTCTAGTGACTGTTTAACTCTACTATGTTATATTAAATTAGTAAGTACAAACTTTACTTATAGTATTTATTTATACATAATTTGTTTGAATTTATAGAAAAAGTACAACTTTCAACAACTTCTACCAAATGGAATGTATCAGCAATCGTTCATTCTTCAGAATTGAGAGATAAAGATAGACTAGCAGAAAAGAAATTACTAAAAAGTAAGATTGCAGATTAAGGTTGTAATTTATGGATTGGTTAAATCGAATTGATAAAATAATGTTACTGGTATTGAGTATCTGTCATAGTTATGCATTTCAAAATGATTCATTTTAGTCTTTTTGCTCATTTTGAACATGCATCGCAAATACTTTCATATCACATTGTTGAAACTGATGGTAATATTTTCAACAATATACATACACAATATGTAGTTAAGAATTAATCAGATGATTCTGTTCAGAAAGATACTATATTCTAATTACATACACAATATAAATAACAACTGCAAAGCTAGTGGCATTGTTTAAGATATTTTTCGATACAATGCGTTTGATTTTTTTTCTTTATAAAACTGTCAATGAGGGAATCATAAATACAAATGCTAAGGTTTGATTGAGATTTTTTAGATTAATATCTTTACCTTTTCTGTTTGTTTGTGGTAATAATTAGTACAAGATTCGTCTTGTTTTTAGTTGACGGTAAAAATTTGAAATGCCAAGTATTATATAATAATGGCATAACCACTACAGATATAGAGAAAGGTGCAGATGAAGCCACAGCATTATTGTACAACTTATTAAAATCTTGGTTTTTAGCATACTGGTAATCACTTCTTTAGTGTGCGTCTTTGAGTTTATCTATTTGATTATCTGTTTGCTACTTTGTCTTCTTGTTTGTTAGTCAGTTTATTGGTAAGCAATTCTGTCTGCTTGTCTATTTGTTTATCTGTTTGCTTTTTTATCTGCTTGTTGGAGTCAGTTAAATGGTATACATGTCTGTCTGCTTGTCAATCGAATATGATCAATTCAGGGAGAACTTGTTTTTGTTATTATTCTGTTTTGCTTCTGACAGATATAAGCCAATTTATGATCCAAATATTACACATCTGTAACCCTTATGTTTCACCTATCACGAATCCGGAACTAGCATTTGCTAATGGTTTAATTAGATAGACTGCTTAATAAAACTTTAAAAGTCATATCATATTATGTTCTTATTGTATTAAATAAACACCTAGATAAAGAAATTGAGAAAGCCTGTAAAGAAGCCATACAAAAACAGACATGTGTGGACCTATGTGTAGGACGAATGAATTTTGTTGGTCTTCCAAGATCTGGTAAAAGTTCAACTCTACATCGACTACTTGGAGATTTTATAAACATTGATGAATCTAACATGAAAATTAATGAACCAAGCACTGGAGTCGCTGAGAGAAGGCAGCTATTCATTCAGAGTATCAGTAAGTCATTTGGATTTGCACAGAAGGGGAAATGGACAAAGAAGGACATTGTTGGTGAAACTTCAATTCTTAATGAGGTCATACAAGAAGCTGTAGAAAGTAAGTAGAACTTGTCCAAAACTTTAATAAAGTTGCAGGCTTTAATATACACCTAAACTTTATCATTCATAGCTGCAAATTTAATTAAAGTTTTGATTGTTAGCACAACACATTTCTCTTGATCACAGTCAAATAATATCATTTAGTTGGATTTGTTCATTAATAATAGTCCACCTATTATGATGTGTGCATTTAAGTTGATGGGGAATCTATTTATTGGATTTCTTTCTTTCTTTATTATTAGTGTTTTGAATTATTTAATTCAAGTTCTTCACTATGAATATTATTAAAGTTTAATTTTACCATTATTAATATGAATATGACATCAGCAATTTACTTTTACAAATAATAGATTCTTTATATGGACTTTGTAATGCATAATAATTGGATAACAACTTGGATGAGTACAAGAAATAGTATTAGACAATAAATAATGCTATATAAACCTGCAGTAAAAGTAGAACACATTTTCGATTATTATGCTTAAAGTTATAATGATGGGTTAAAATTCTGAAATTGCATAACTTTATTATAACAACAGGTAATAGTAATTTAGCATAAATGAACTAAGTTAAATGAAAGCCGATAAACTCATCAAAATTTACTGTTACAGTTAAAAATACACTCATTATGTTTAAAAAATTGAATGAAATAATAATTGAATTTGATTGATCATTTTTGCAGAGACTAAACCGAAATTCCAAATCAAACTAGATATATCAGCAACTGAAGAAGTTATGGATGCCCAATCTTCAAATGGTACTATGGAATACAACTGTAGAAGATATAAGAACACTGGCTGAAACATCAGCAACTTCTGATGATGAAGACAAGTTAAAAGAATCACATGTCATCAATGTAGCTGAAATTTATCCTGCTTATATTGAAGCTGCAGCAGAACACAATGAAGAGAAAGTAAAGTATTTACTGAAAGACACTATATACTTGATAACAACTGATCATGGAGGCCAAACTGAATTTCTGGACCTCATGTCTCGATTTCTAATGGGGGCATCTTTACATCTTATTTTCAGTCGACTCACTGATTCCTGGGACTGTGTGTTTAAAATGTATTGCACCAATGAAGATGGAGTTTCTACTGAGGAAGAAGACTCTATAGTAACTCTGGAAGAAGTCACCTTTCAAACTCTGGCTAGTATAGCATGCATGAAGAATATGAGTGACAAATTGACCTCAAATCAAGACTCTAATACTGACTTGGACAAAGCCAACATAGTTACTAAAGCTATGTTTGTGGGAACATTTAGAGACAAAGTGTCTCTGTCAGAATTAAAAAAACGAGATCAGATTCTTAGAAAGAAAATTGAGCAGATGGAATTTTACCACCAAGACATTGTCGAGTATGCCTCAGAAGAATTCCTGACATTAGCACTGGACAACAAGAAAGGAACTGTAGAGGAAATCAACACAGCAAGAGAAACTTTTGAGAACTGCATTAAGAAGAATCTAGGTAAAGTTCACATTCCTTGCTCCTGGTTGATGTTCAGCATTGTTCTGCGATCAAAAGGAAAGCGCACAATGACACTTAAAGAATGCAGTAAGATTGCAGAAAGTTTAAATATTGGTTTATTAGACCTAACCAATGTCCTTTGGTTTCTTCATTATCGTGTTGGCACTCTCCTGTACTATCCAGATGTGAGAGGTTATGAAAACATAGTCATATGTGACATCAAGGTTAGCAGTATATACCTTCATTTATTTACTTTTGATATTTAAATGCTAGAGGTGTTGATATTTAAATACTAGAGGTGTTGATATTTAAATACTTGAGGTGTAGAGTACTAAGTGTTCCCAATATGTTACGGTGTGGATGTATTTATTTATTTATTAATTCAAGAACACTTGAACTTAAAGTATCTTTACTAGTTTACGTTTTATATTACAAGAATATAAACTGCCTATTACTGTATCATTTATAAACTTATTATTTAATACGGTAAAACTAAATAATGTAACAAATCCTAAAGCGTATTTTGTATTTGTAGTGTTGTAAAAACGTCTGTCAATAATTCATTTTTTTAATTTATGTAATCAAGTTATTTTATTTAATATAACAAATAACATGGCAGAATCTTATGATGAAAATGTTTATTTTGTATTAATTAACAATAGAATAACTTGGATTTTTTGTTTTTGTAGATTAATTAAAAGCTTATTTAAAAAAAGCTTGAAACTGCCAGATATCTACTTACCAATATACTATCATCAATTAAATTAGTGATGTGCTTGAGCCCAAATATCGAGTGAGCCAGCTTAGTTATGTTACATAAAACTACAAAACTACTATATCATATAGTTACCTAATTTTTATCTTAGTTCATACTACACAGTATATAGAATCTGTCCATTATAATTTCAGCAGACTAACTAGTGATGTGCTTGAGCACAAATGGCGAGCGAGCCTAAAGACTATACTATTTTTATATGAATGATTTTGACTTCTAACACTGAAGCTATATACTGAAAATAAGGTCCAGTTTTTTTATTTCGCATACACGGTAAATGGATTTCAGTGCCATAGTAACAACTCTCTGCAACTGCTTGAATTGAAGGAAAAAAAACAACAACAAAACAATACACGTTATTTAAAAGTTTTTTTGTTGATATTCTCTAGCTAAGTAGGGGTTGTAACACAGTGCTTTGACACAACTGGACATGCACCTACACAGACTTACCTTCGCGGTAGTCTAGTGGACAATGTATTTTCAAGTAAATACTGTTGCGCACGGTTTATAACCATGACAAAGAGCGCATTGACTTATCACCTCCACTAACTCTATCACCCTAAAAATTGAATTGTTTACCGATTTGAATTCTTTTGCGGGTTCAGTTAAAACTTGAAAACTTAAGGGACTTCCATTTCTATTCATAAAATAATACTTTCTTACCTCAATTCTCTTAAGTTCTGAATTTAAGCCATTCAGACTGAGTTGTTAGTAATTCTTGACAACAATCACTCTAACCTAGCTATAAAACAGATATCTTAAAGTTAATCTCAAATCTGATAATGTTTAATGCACTAACTAGTACGCCAAAAAATGCATTTATTAATGTACTGCTTTACACTACTCAGTTCAGTAGTTTTATTTTTACATTACAAGTATATAGCCATTCCTTACCTCTATTTTCAGGAACTAAGATAGTTTTGCAATCAACTTTAACTGTTCTTAAGTGAAGTACCTTTAAGTCTAATAAAGGCTTTGTTTTCAATAAATAGAATATGAATGCAATTGTTGACCATTAATTTTAGCTAACAAATATGGAAACATTTTCTTATCTCAATCAATAAAAATATCATCTTTAGAATTGAAGCCATTCTGACTATCAAAACAATATCCAGTTTGTAGATCCAATAAAAAATATCGCTCTGCTAATAACTAAGAAAATGCCAAATTTGAATTTCTAGTCTTGTAAAGAGTTGACAATACTATAGTAAACATTTGCCACAGTTATTGTGACTTGAAAAAATGCTTAATTATTAGTAGGCATTCTCTCACGGTTCTGAGCTTATTACTACAATAGGACTTGCTTATTGCTGTAGTATCACAAGAAACTGGGAGCAGGCCAAAAATGCCTTGTGTTTAAAAGAAAAGGAGTCACACGTGCGTTTAAAGGGCATACATGAAGTCCATAATATACTAGTGGTGTGCTTCAGCACAAATACCTAGTAAGTGTGTCATGTTTAGGTAACATAAAACTACATTGTTATTTTAGCTTAGTTCATGCAAAACATTATTGCAGCATTTAACCATTAATATTAGCAATCAAATAGAGCGTTACTCCATTGCTCGAGTAATAGTAACTTATGTAGTATCAAACTTATGCCATTCCGACAATAATATTTAACAGTAAATCTTGAACAAGCTATGAGCTACAAAAAGGCCCTAGTTTTTTATGCAATTTTAGCTAAAAAAAAAAATGGAAGGACAAACTTACCTCTGCTTTCTGTGAGTAGTGCTAGCTTCTATAGTAAGCTATTCTGACTACCAGTGGTTCTTGACAATCAACATGTTGCACTTAGCTGTGAGAAGCCCCCAATAATAGTGACGTTTTTGAAATTTCATCTGGTATAAAGTTTCAATGCCATTGTAGCCAGTTCCAGCATGTTATTGGGACTTGATAAACAACTGTTTTGCAGGTATTATCTGGTAAATTGGAGCCTTAGTTCAAAGTAAGACTTTATGCTGTAAATTCAATCCATATGTATTATCGAACATCTGATTCTGCAATATCCACCACTAATATATTAGTCCATGAGCCAGACAAAAAATGAGTATCAATTGGGTGAGTAATTCTAACTTTGATTTTCAGTTACACTGGTGTTTGTAGTATCCATATATATGTGATGGACCTGTCACAAAGGTAGCTTATTAGGACTATGGATGCAATCTTTCAAAATGGCCGACACGTTTAAGCAATGTATTGATATTGTCGCAAAAAAAAATTCAATTTTTAACCCGATGACAGGTCATTATATTTCCATATAAAGAGATATTTTTATAAGACATAAAATTTTTAATTAACTTTCAATGAAAAAATTAATTAGAAAATAGAAATGTCCAATTAATTAAATATTGTAACACCATGAATTGTTTCAACATTTTATTGCATCCATACTTTAGTTTAGTTTTGTTCTGTATTCGGTGGAGTGAAATTAATTATTACGGAATACTTTGAAGTAGTGGTGTCAGAATAACTGTCACTACTGTCCTGTTCGTCTTGAACTGTTTCCTCTGGCAAGTTTGAACAATTTAGTAACTTGCAAGCAACACTACACTTTTAATGTGGATACATGAACTATCTGAAAAATGGCAACATTGTATACATTTGTAAAACATTATGATCAAATCCTCATTTTGAGCCAACCACAACCAGCAGACGGTTCAGGAACATGTGGCAATTTCTTTTGACTGTGCTTCCCAATGGCTGCTTGATAAACTTGTATAGGATTGTATTTAATTAATTGGACATTTCTATTTTCTCATTAATTTTCTATAGAGAATGTCAGTGAATTTTCAAATCTACTTCATGTTAGTCCTGAGATTCTTTATTGTGGAAACTGATACCAGAATGAAGCATCATTGACACTAGTTTAGACATGATATCTACCATAGATGTTATCCTAGGATTTGAAAAAAGTTTTTTCTTGCTCAAATCAGGAACTTAATGAAGAAATTTTCATGTGCTTGATATTTCTTCAGACCTATTATTCACTTTTTACAACAATGTAAAGAGGGGATATTTACTACATTATGTTTCATGAATGAACACCTAGCTAACAGGCTTCCATACAGGATGTAATAATGGTATTCTGATTGTAAAAACTGAGTTTTTTTTTAGTTTATTTTGCAAAAAAAAAACTAATCTAATAGAGATAAATTATTGCCATGCAAGTTAACTTTTTTTTCAGAGAGATTTTGAAATGTGCTTATAGCTGGAACTGAACTTGCGAGTTGTCATTAAAGATTTAAAAATAATAATAAATTTTACTGAATTAAAAGACAAATTCAAACAGAACTGAAATCAGCTGGTTTATTACTCTAGAGTTTAAAGTTTTGGTAGGTAGTGTAAGCAAGATTGTAATAATGAGGACTTTGTCTGCCAGCTATAATGTGCAAAGATGTCTATATTGAGAAAGCATACCTGGTCCAGTAGAGTCAGGTAGCAGGTTATAACACTTTTTTTCTGTTGTTGTAGTTTTTACTTTAACAGCAAATCTTTATCACAAATATGATTTCATTACATAAAATTGTGATTAAAGCTTGGTGTTAATATTAAAAAACAAAAAAACAAAAGCAATTTTACAATATCCTGGTTACAAAAATATTTAAAGCATAAGTTAATTCAAGGGACATTTTCTATAAATATTTCTTCTAATTATTAAAAAAAGTTTATCATCAATAAAACTGTTAGTTTGATGAGATTTTATCACATGTTTGGTAAAATGTGCATATCATATAACATTCACTTTGTAAGTGTCAGCCATTTTGAAAGATTGGATCCATAGTCCTAATAAGGTACTTTGTGACAGGTCCATCACACTTTTTTAAATACTACAAACACCAGTGTAACTGAAAATCAAAATTAGAATTACTCCCCCATTTGATACTCAAATTCAAAATTTTGGTGATTGGCTCACGGATTATATCTCGCTTGCTCCGCTCGATTGATAATAATTTTTCAATTATTGCCAATTTACCCAAAAAATGTACAGAGTATTTCATGATAAGCAGAGACTTATGGTGATGCATAACATATTTCATTTGTAATTCAAATCCCTTTTATCAAAACATAGCTGCATCATATATAACTAATTATCAAATGTAATTTATTAAGTTACAAATAGTGTTTGTTATCTTACATAGAAACGAATTATTAAAAAAAATGTTGTTCAGGTTATCTTAGATGCTGCAACACAATTAGTAAAGAAAACATTTATTTTCAATAAAGCCGGACATCGAGCAGCTACAATGTTTAAGAACAAAGCTCAGTTTACAATGACAGATCTACTGAAAGCTACTAAAGAAGATGCAAAGGTTTTTATTTCTGTGGAGATGCTAATCACACTTTTTGAACATCACTATATCTTAGCTCCCCTTCCAGTAACAAGAAAAAGAAAAGAGATTACTTATTTTATGCCCAGTATTCTAAGAAGTGCTAAAAAAGATGAGCTCCAAAATGTTCCTATTACTGCTGAAGTGTCTCCTCTCATGTATCGATACGAGTGCGGCTATCTACCATTAGGAGTCTTCTCTTCTCTTATTATAGGCCTGGTTTCAAACACAAAACTTAATTGGCTTTTCAAGGAAGACAGTCCTTGTCGTAACAAGATTGAATTTCTAGTAGGAAAGGACTTGGACACAGTTACTATCATTAGCTATGCCACATATATTAAAGTGGTACTCTACAGAGAATCTCATCCAACAACACCCACTTCTGTAGTCTGTGGACGCATTAGAAATACTATCACTTCTATGTTAACACAAGTCAATCATAATCTCAAGTACCACAATGCAAGACTTCAATATGGATTTGAATGTATAGACCATCCACCAGAAGAACTATCATATTCAGAATCGCGTCATTTATGCATACTAGAAGATGAAACCTCTCATAAAATGAAGTGTCTGAAGGACCCAGATATTACTAAAATAATTTCACTTATTTCAAGACAGACAATTTGGTTTCCTAAGGTATGTCTATAAATTAATTAAGGTCAGTGTTAAAGTTACTATATCGTTTACAAATACTATAGGTACAATGTGATGATGATGTATTGACCACTGGAACACCATATGAAGGTATTCAAATTAATAATTTAGTGAGCACTCAGCTTGCAGAATAGTTTTATTTAGAAGACTGTTCACATTTGAAGTGAAATAAGCAAAGCATATGAATTAACTAAACAAACACTGTTAAAAATGGGGTATTTGGATAACTAAATTTTGGTGTTAAATAGGAGGCGCTGCCTGGACACCCCAGTTTAAAGCATTATTGTCTTCATAGTTAGTCGCAACTAAATGATATTTGAAATGAAGAAACTAATGGATATAAACTATTATTATTGTAAGCTCACTTGGTAAAGTATGCATTGGTGTAGAAGTTATAAGGGCTCAAAGTGTGGTGTCCAAACAGCGCCTCCCGGCAAACACCTCGCGAGGATTTATTTAAGCAACCTATTTTAACAGTGAACATACCTAAAATAATATACATTATTATGCCCACTCATTTGAACACTTACATTATATCAACTACACTTGTTATTGATAAATACATCATGGTTCAATTTGCATTGTTTCTTCCAACTTATGTAACAATAGGTATATTTTTGCTCACTAAACCTCACACAATATTCATATTTATTTCAGAACTGACAGTTGAAGACTTGGGTAAGGTGTATGAAGAGCTCTATGAAGGCAGAGTGCAGTGGAAGAACATAGGTCTAAAGCTGGGTCTGAATATCACTATGCTAGAGAGTATAGAAATCAACCGTCATTATAAAACAGAACCTTGTTGCCTAGACATGTTGAAGGAGTGGCTGACAAATGGAACAAACAGAAGCTGGAGTGCACTTGCTGATGCGATGGAAAGTCCAACAGTTCATTCTTCAAACATTGCAGCTGCATTACGAAAAAAAGTACTGCAATTAACCTTATAACATTTAAATTAGCATGCAAAATCTATCATTTTTCATTTATATTCATTTCTATGTGTTATTGACTAGTGTTTTCATTTCTAGTTTATATACAGTAATCCAATGATAATACTATATGTTTGATTTATATTAACTTAATATTTCTAAGTAAATGTTTGAAGTAGTACAATTGTTGTGATATGAGTAGAATTTGAGGTAATGTGGAAAATTTTGTCTTTAGTTGGTAATGATTTCAAAAAGATTGAATTGATCTGAACTTTTTCATTTACTAACTAAACGGAACAAGTCAATCATAACATGTTACGACAAGGAGTCACTTGATGAAACATCTCCAAGTGAAGAGGTTATTAGAAGACAGGACAACTCAAAAGGATTCTGGTACTATTGTAGTAGCTCAGGCTATATACAGCTAAAGATATGTTGAATTGTGTAGTGGTGGTTGTTGCAGAAGACAGCACTGATATCTACATCTCCTTCTGTATAACTCCAAGTTTATATGATGCTGCAATTAAGAATGGTCATTGATATGCCAGCAGCTGTCTTTAGTTGCATGACATTTAAGCCACAACCATGACCAATGTGACACTGTATGAGTATAATATACCGTATTGACAGACAGCGCTTGCCTTGGCTTGCTGAATTGTGTAAAATCATGAAGACAAATTGTAATATCCATCAGTACAGTCTTTATGTGTCAGTTGCATAATATGTGAACAACAATGACTGAAGCTGGAAACACAATTTGGGCATCAAAAAGTAGTAACTCAAGTACCAAATCTGTAATCTATTAGCAACTTCAGAAGCTTTGAGGAAAATATAGAAAGAGCACAGTTTAGGTATGCTATCTGGAGGAACACATGTTTAGAACTCAAAACTTATATCCATGGAAAACAGCTCAAGGATGATCATACAATATCACTTTGACTAGTGTGCTTATATGAGAGAACATTACCTTCTAGATATGCAGTTGTGTAGTGGCTCACTGTATTTTGTCACTGTGAAAGAAGTCCTGTTTGCCACAATTACCAGAAATATAGCAGATGCTATAACATCTACTTTTCAGAGAAATTAAACATACTGTATACAAAGTCTATAATGAATGGAAAGTATCAAAAAAAAAGTTCAATGTAATCAATATATAACCAATAATTTAAATAAATAATTTTTTTATAAGCTTTATGATCAATACTTCTAAACTATCCATAATCTAAAACATATTGTGGAAATTTCCAAAATATTCATCTTCTTAAGTTGCTGAACTGTACATTCTACTGAAATAACCTATAACATTTGAATTTGTGAGTCATTCAGAGTGCTGCTAGTGTTAAACTAAGTAGTAGGGTTTTTTAACTCATGAGAATAACTTGGGCGTGAAGTCTAAACATTGGGTTAAGCTTTATGTGTAAAGCTATTAAAACAGGAATAATGTTGCTATTACACTGGACAAAAACTTGAATTTCTTGTTGCAATATTTGTGGTTGAAATGGAGTGATAATGTCAAGGAGCTTTTAATTTCATGTGTAAATGAAATGTGATATTTAAGATAGAATTTCAAATAGAGGATAGTACTAAATACCAGGTACTTGACACTTAGGAAACATATCACATTTCAAGTACAATTCCAGGTACCTGACATTTCATGGCAACATGGCATTTTATGTAGAACTTTAGGTACCTGAAATTTAATGATCTTGTCAAATTTTGTATGGAATTCCAGGTTCCTGACATTCAAAGATCATTTGGTATTTCATGTAGGTCAGGTCTGAAATATAATGATCATGTGACATTTCATGTAGAATCTAAAGTTGTAGTACTTGTAATAACTTAGGGAATTTTTTATACTTGTTAATCAATCATAATCATTTTACATCAAATAACAAAAAAAAAAGTATGTAGTATCACTGGGGCGAAATTGCTCAGCCGGAAACTGAGATGGAGCCGATCTGTTTGATGGCACTTTCGGCAAAATTCTTTGCTAGTTTGCCTTCTAGCCTGCGCAGATTTGTTCTTCATAAAAGTTGAGTCCAAACCTATGAAGAAGTTGGTAACATTTGGTGCTCGCCAAACTAGAGGCTTCACATATAACTCGTCCTCACCACTCTCCTCACTGGACATCATGCTGACATCCAACACAGACAGCCACTTCTTGTTGTCTGGTTCACTATACTTCCGTGTCGCACACACACTCTTTCTCTCCTGCAGTTTCTATTACAAAACAAAACAATAAATATGTACCTGCAACTGATCCTATAATAGTTTAATCACTTACTCTTCTTATCCTGTCAGATCTCCTCCTATTTATCTTCATGTCATCTGCTCTTCCCCTGTCAGAAAGGGATTTTTGCTGACACAGATTTTTATAGTATGTGTAAGCTGCTTCTATAAAGAAGAATGAATAAATTTAAATAGCTAAAATATCGATATTATTACTCCACTGACCTCTTATCTCATGCGACTTAAAGTCAGGATTAAGGCCCCACACTTCAGCCACCAAAATCTCTGTTACCCGCCTGTTTTTGTCACTCCGCCAATATATCTGCTAGCAATTAAAATTCTTCAGTAAAATTACAATATCAAACTGACTTTTCTCCAAAATGATATCCACTGAACTCCTCACGATCATCCAGCAACATTTTGTATGTTTTGCGTGTTTCTGACTAAAAAATAATAAGTGTTCTGAATTGGGAAAAGAAATGAACTGAAATGGCAATAAAAAATATGTTAATACTAATGCTTGGACTCATAAAATAATAAAAGTCAATACATGGAAAAACATATTATGTTGCTATCTTTTATTATTAAACAATTCTAAGTATATTGTCCTTTTTTTTCTTAATTCAGAACACAACTATTAGAATTGCACTTATGTATTGCTGGTTTTTTTAAGTCCCTGTAGAATTACCCTTTACAAACTAACAAAACTAACAGTTGGTAAAGGGTATTCCTACAGAAACTTACAAAATCAGCAAAAGTTAGTAAAGTTCTACTAGTTGGTAAAGATAGAGTTACATAGACCTATGCAGTAATGATGAATTACTAATTAGCGAGCGAGCGAAGCAAGCGAGACACTATAAAGTGGTGTTGAATATTATACATGTAGGGATGACCCTCTCGTATTTTTGTGTTAGCTCGGTGTTCGACCCCGTCCCAAACTTCACTAAACGGAATCCTCTGGTTTAACAATCATTACCCGTATTATCCTAGAAATTGTATTGTTTACCGCTTTGAATTCTATTGCGGGTGCAGTTAAAACTCAAAAAATTACTGGAGTTCCATTTCTATGGGAGTTAGTTCACAGACTACTGCAGAAACCAGATTGACAGAGAACTAGTTGAGTACTATAACACTATTGGCAGCAGTTTTAGAAACTTAAGCATGAAAATATCCATGAATGACTCGATCAGCAAGTATGACATCACAATTCACATCTGATGATGATATTGTGGACTCAATTCAGGACATTTATTCAAATACAGACTGCGCAGTTGATGGAGATGATGATACTGAGGAATCAAGGAATAGTGTTGCTGTCAAAATAAGCCCATGAAACTTGTGCTGAAATCTTTTTGAACAGCATGATGAAGCAGATTTTGATTTTGTCATGAAAATCAATGAAATTTATAAAACTGTTCAAATGTGTGGGGACCACACCCCACAACAGTATTATTAACTTATTGCCAGACATTTATTCTGTATGTATGTTTGTATGTTGTTTGTGTGTTAGTTTCAATAGTTGTAGTAGCAGCTGTATTTTATGTATCATTTTTATGTTGCCTAGGTTACTTGTTACAATTTGTGTGAATGTTTGTGCTCTCATTTGATTGGTTACTTTAATAATTCATTATCATCTCTGTGATTGGTCAGTTTTTCATTATGTTATGTTTTCTTGTGATCCCATTGGCAGTCAATAAAAGGACTGACCAGGGACAGTCATGAGTTCTGACTCTTTGATTGAAACACTCTCACTCATTATCTTTATTTGGATATATCAAAATTAAGTTAAAACTTGAACTGACGAGGAAACTATTATAGCATTGTTGGGTGGACCTAGCCAAGGAAGCAGAGGGCCCGACAAAAAGTATGCCTCATAATCCAGCAAAATATCCTGTATGAAACCCTGGTGTGTACAAGACTATCAAAACTAACGCACATGTAAATCAAATCAATCAAACCAAAAAACATTGTGTGTACATGTGTGAGTGCATGTGTGTGTGTGCACCAAGAGAAACACAATCACTTGCACAAAAGTGGCCTAAGAACAAGCCCACTACTGTAACCCAACACTGCATTGTAATGTGCAGACTAGGACCAATTATACTAGAAATGAATTTGCTCACATGTTATGGTTTGGTATCCAAGTGGAAGTGCAGCAAAATTTAATGTAGATTGCCAGTCATACAACCAGAAAGCATAAAGTCAAAAAGAAAATATTATAAATACACAATATACACATGATAAAGGTTACATAAAAATATATATGGAAATGGAAATATATTGGAACAAAAAAAGATTGACACAATAATTCTACCGCGACTGGACAGATCATGTGCAAATGTACAAAACACTATTCAAGATACTTCTAAAAGATTAGTAAGAGACTTGATATACTGGCTCCAGCTTCCTGGGCCAGGTCTATAATGGTGTGTACAGCCGTCTCCGTGTCACATACTAAACTCATTTGAAATTCTTGCATACAACAATGAGAAGGCTCCAAAAAGGCTGCATTTGGCTTTGGTAATAGGACATTTCCAATCCTGAATCAAAACTTATTTTGATTTTGATTATATTTTGAACGTACCATTACTTTTGTACAGCAAAACCATCTATATTAATAGTAACACATAAAACTCTTATCACTCAACCCCATCATCCAGGAAAAATAACTGCTGTAAATCCAGGACACAGGACAATGTCAAGAAATCCAGGACTGTCCTGTTTCAGTTTGGGAGGGAAGATGGGAGTGGGAAATTTCACTTGTAGGTGAATATTTTCGTGGTTGGTCAATATAATAGAGTGCATGATTAAAATTTATTTTTAAAATACCTTAGATTGGGTACTATAGATTGCTTAGATGATCTATACATCTCGGTAGAAAAAGGATTTTGGCATAAATTATTGTAATTCATGCAAGGTAAAGTACATACATTCATTAACACATGCTAGTTGAATGGAGCTTTTTTTAATTTATCCAGAATCAATAGGAAATCCCCACTAAAACGTATTAATGATAGTACGCTCACACACACACACAGGACCAAGCGGGATGCAAAGGTTTTCTTACTGACTGGTTCATGCTAGACAAGAATGAATAAAGCACAGACAGATTCATTACTCATGTTTCATTATATCTGAAGATACAAATCTCCAAAATGTTGGTACCAAAATATTGAACTTTGGCCAAGCTTAATGACCTACGCATGTGATACTTCAGTACGTACCTGGACCACGCCCTAATAGCTTCGTTGAATCCCAACATCCTGCACACGACCTGGGCGTCAGAGAGTCCCTAGTAGTCGTCACAGACACTTCCGCACTGCCCGTTGTAGAACATCTGCACGGTTCCCTCGCTGAGTGAAGGATAGTAATTGCCCACTGGACTAAATCCCAACTGTCGACACACAACCTGCATACACACAAACAAACAAACCAACTCGGGGTGACAGACAAGTATACATACACATCACAACCTTCAAATACAAACTTTTTCATTATATCTGGACGCCGACAACTCTGTAAGTGCAAAAAAATTTTTTTCGAAGGGTGCCGCGTTGTGCCTGGTTTTCCTATAGACGGTCACATATGTAGTTGAACACATAGAGACAAATTAAGCCTATGTCCAATATATCAGTCTTTCTTGTAGCCTTGATACAACAACAGAAGACCAGTCCAGCTTTTCCGAGCTCACAATTTATACTAGTAAAGGAAAAAACTATTAAGAAGCAACCACCTGAGAAGGGATAAGTTCTTGGTTTACTACCTCAAACAATATGCTCGTGATCGACTGAGCAAAACTGCGTGAGGTGCCAGCAGAGCGGGAAAGCTGTGGTTCCATTCTATACTTTTGTATTGAGTTGTGAAAATAGCATTTTCCCTCCAGTTTTAAAGTATGCTGACAATATATTTTTTTATATATATTTTTCCTCGCTTTGGCACGAGCTTTCCAGCGGTGCAAACCTCAGATGCGTAGCTGCTTCTACTCAAAAATTATTAAAGTTTTTTGTGACCAACTCAACTCGGACAGACAATAGTATTATAGAATTTGTAAAATCTACCGAAGGTGTAAACCCTTCGCACTACTAAACACTACCTAGCCACATATTACAGTATACAGTAATCTCAGACCAAAAGAACAAGCAATCAGTTAGCTATTTTAATCGGGTATCAATATAGCTCGAGCAATGAAAATGGTACATGGAAACACTGTCTTCATAAGAGAAGAAGCTAAACTAGCCAGAAACACTCAATGTAATACATTTTCAACGTGAAACTTCACTTCTTTCAACTCTGTTAACTTCCCTGAGCATAAAGCAAACTACACCACGAGCTGCAAGAAATTATTTGCTCCCATGATTACAACGTGATGCTAGTGGGCGTTGCCCATAAAAGCTGGTACCTACGCGGATCTGAAAGCTTCACATTTTATCAACAATTAGCCCAAAATTAAAAAAAGTAGCACAATGAAAGGTCCTAAATCTTCATTCTGTGTAAGTTCATACCTAAATCAACGATTAATTAAGTAATCTCTAAAACCAGAGCGGGACAGACAGACAGACAGACAGACAGACCGGATGACTGCTATGTATAACCCTCTTGCGCATGCGCACTGAGTGTTAATAAAGCATGGCCTTTACTTACTGGTGTATCCCAACTGCCTACAGACCATGTTAGCATCGTGGATGTCCCAGGTGAAGTCACAGATAGTGCCCCATCGATTGTCCTTGTAGATCTCCACTCTCCCGTTGCTGGGGGCCGTGCCGTTGGACAGTCTCACTGGGATACTAAACTCTGCCCCCGAGCATATGGTGTTGACAGGACTGGAGTAATAGTAGTAGTTGTAGTAGTCAAAGCAGGGTCCGCAGTAGTAGGAGTAACTTCTCCAATGCACCACTTGACAGTCACTGAGATATTCCTCATCTCCGTCACAGCGAAACATACCATAAGAATTACCATAGTCTGCAAACACACAAACATATACCATGCAGATGAATAAATACTTACACACACACACACACACACACATGAAATAAGAAAACTGAATAATTGAAGTTTGCCAGGCAGATATCAGAAATGCCTGTGCAGACAAAATGATGGTATTCAATTATGCACCTAGTACAAACACACACACACACACACACACACACACTGTATACTAGTGGTGTGCTTGTGCACCAATGTCGAGCAAACCTGTTGTAATTATAAACTACAAATATATTTATATCTCAAATCTGATAATAGTGTAATTTTACTATTTCTTGAGGCGTATGACAAAAAAATACAGTCCATATAATTTAACTATAAGCTCAGTAGTTGCTTTTAACATTACAAGTAGTATACAATAGCCATATCCCTTACAAGTACCTACACACCTCTATTTCCAGGAGTATGATAGCTTATGCAATACAACTTTAGCTGCTCCTTAAGTGAAGTACCAGTAGCTCTTGTAAACAGGTTTTGTTTTATGTGTGATATTAGACTAGTAGAATACTTACTATACAATTTTAGTTAACAAATACGAAAGTACTTTCTTACCTCAATCAATAAGCATTTATCATCCATAGAATTGAAGCCTTTCTAATGGTCCAAATGACCAGTAGCTCCCGACAAAAAAAAAGCACTGCGCTACTAAGAAATGGCAGAGTTTGAATTTAAGTCTGGTAAAGAGTCATCAATACCACAGTAACCATTGCCACAAAATTTTGTGACTTAAAAAAAAACTACAGCAAGTACTTTTAGGCATTATTGTACAGTTTTGAACCTAACTCTAAAAGTAGACTAGCTTACTGTGCAGTAGTATCGCAAGAAACTGGACACAAAAAAAAAGAAGCTGTTTTAAGAAAAAAAGGAACTTCGCGTGCATTTAAGGGGGCATATGAACCATCCACACACATGTAACCATATACCCAATTTTCCATCCACCTCTAATAGTATCTCGCTTGCTCTATAATCAGACACATACACACACACACTTGCACCTGATGCACTCACCATAGTAGTATCCAAACTCTCCATAGTAGCCTGTGGTGGCATTGCCATAGAAACCCAGCTGGTCACACACACGCTGAGAGTACGAATTGTCCCAGTTATAGTCACACACGACGCTCCATGTGTTGT
>WLWD01006261.1_pt1 | contig 29227 bp, 22 predicted proteins | sample 6712731 | NCBI WGS metagenome assembly WLWD01 (sample SAMN12718690, study PRJNA576275) | sponge metagenome | isolation source: marine sponge | host: Mycale hentscheli | place: New Zealand: South Island, Marlborough, Capsize Point | collected 2014-11-01
ACAACTCTTTGGATATTTCCAATCAACAGTGACAACTCTTGGATATTTCCAATCAACAGTGACAACTCTTGGATATTTCCAATCAACAGTGACAACTCTTGGATATTTCCAATCAACAGTGACAACTCTTTGGATATTTCCAATCAACAGTGACAACTCTTGGATATTTCCAATCAACAGTGACAACTCTTTGGATATTTCCAATCAACAGTGACAACTCTTGGGTATTTCCAATCAACAGTGACAACTCTTTGGATATTTCCAATCAACAGTGACAACTCTTGGATATTTCCAATCAACAGTGACAACTCTTGGATATTTCCAATCAACAGTGACAACTCTTGGATATTTCCAATCAACAGTGACAACTCTTTGGATATTTCCAATCAACAGTGACAACTCTTGGGTATTTCCAATCAACAGTGACAACTCTTGGATATTTCCAATCAACAGTGACAACTCTTGGATATTTCCAATCAACAGTGACTGACTTTATTTCATACACAAGGCAAGAGAAGAGAAAAAGACTCACAATGTCTTCATAACTCGTGCGAAACAGGACAGAGTATTGATATAATTACCATATACCATACCAATATACTACCCCCCCCCCCCCCCCCCCCCCCCCCCCTGCCCCGAGAAAAGTCAAACTAACAAAGGTTGGGTTTGTTAAGCTATATTACCAAAGCTTTGACTTTCCACTCTACTCCATCCACACCTATTTCACTCATGAACCAACATATGGCAATACTAGTCACATAGAAAAGCCAATCCATTCACTACTCATCTATGAGATAATACCACAGTTAGACAAACGACTCATCAGCAAATTAGTTCCAGAATCTGCTAACTATTGCCATCTTAAGCAATAACAAAAATTTAAAAGTTTATTTTTACATAAAAAACAAACATGAGATAAATATTTAACCAATAAAGGGTCAAGGCGGGTCCTGCACAATCTACTTTACACCACACACACACACACACACACACACACACACATTCTAGTTTGTCTCAGGAACTATTCAAATAGTTACAGAATCATGCTCTGCGGCATTTAGAAAGAGTATATTGGACACTTGTTGCAGTGCTATTAATATCAAGCCGTGCACCAGAGGATCTGTGAGAGGCTTCAGTTCGACCACACCACTGCCTATCAGATAAGAGGTTATTTAACTTGTCATAGCATGAATTGTCTTTAAAAAGAAAGAAAGAAAAAGTTTCGGTTTGAGGACTTCTTTCAGTTTCTGAAGCCTATATGACTGCCATTCATTGACTATATCTTAACCACTTTTATCCAGCTATTGAATTAAAGACATTATCTTTTAGCTGTGGATATGCTCTCAAAAGGTTAGACTCAGATAATGTGAATTGGCAACGTTTAGAAATCCTTGGCCTCGATATGCCTGAACTCTGCAGCTTGAGGACTCGTATTCCTAAATGCAGCAGATTCACGATATATTAATCAAACTATATGTATTGTATGCATATATTTCAGGTCAGTCATGTGTGAACAAGTCTAATTGGAATGAAACACATGTGACAGTGTTCTACCTAAATGTACATGCACTCATGGTCAACATCTAGACAGTTCACTTTAGCTAGATGATTATGTAGATAACAGATGTTACCATCAAACACAATGACACATAAGCAAGCCTCAATTACCACTCGTAATTCACAGCACTATATTGATTCAACACAGGACCAGCCCCTCCCCACCCCTTTTGAGGTTAATCGAAGAAAACATCAATTAGCAATACTAAACGTGAAAGGATTTTCCCGACACAAGATTCCAACTTTAATCCAAGAATATCCCCAGCAATAAATAGATAAATTACTTTTTAAAAATGCAAGCCCACCATATATAAATTACTTCCAAAAGGAATTCATAGCATCCCTTACCTGCTCTCTGATACGACGCAGAATGAAATTCATAAATTTCACACAATATTCATTGCAAACCCTCGGAATCACTGACCAAAGTAGCGTGAAAAATACGACACCGGGGAACATATACCAACTAAGCAGCTGGAAGAGCTCAATTACTGAAATGAAGAGATAACTAGAAATTGTCCAGTCGGAGGGCCACATCTCATTGTTCTCACAGTTTCCCCATTCCTTGTTTCTCCCTTACCTTCTCATGATCCCTGCCACGGTCACTGGATACTTCTTCCATCACTGACGACAGCGCCCCCAAATACGCCTCTACTGCGAAAAATATGATAGGGAAATAATAGGATAATACAAATACATTCAGGCTGTGATAAACATGAAGAAATAATGTAAATAATATAATAATAATATTCAGTGACTCAATTAGGGTTGCATCTAGGGGGGGGAGGGGGGTATTTGCCACTGTTGGTAAAAAATTCACCCCTCCCTAATCATTCAGCACGAGCATTTAGATTTTGCACCTAGTACAGGAGATGTTTTAAGCATTGAAAAGTGCTAGAATATGTCTGTACTTTACTCTCATTGCTCCCCTTAAAACCAAGAAAGGATTTTTTGCCCCTCCTAGATTAGGTTTGCGTGTGCAGCCACACCCCCATGCAGCCACACACCCCCATAGGTTACTCTTGACAACAAAATCACCAATACTGTGAGGATGAACCAAGTGATAAAGATTAGTTAGACCTTTACACAAGATAAGAATATTTGGCGATGATTCAGAGGGTTTATAAATACAAATCCATGTAACGTACAAGAAGGAAAAAATGTACGTATGTTCCAAAAGAGTTCAGTCAAACAAACAGTATGCATCACATGCCGGGCACAAGTTGTGCAACCTGCAAGTTATATTTAACACATCATCATTAGCACACCATCCTGACAGAGCCGGGTCACAACTAATCCACACTTTACTCCTCCTAATTCCTTATTCGAATGAATCAGCAAAAAACAACTCTTTGAAGTTGACTTTGGAATGTGCTGACTCATGGAGGGACAATCCCATGGAACTGCATCATGTTGACACGGTCACGTAAGACACTTTGTGTCATCGGCAGGACCTTACTAAATATAAAACAAAAAAACTAGTAGCTCAACACAATTCTCAGCATAGTAAAACTGGTTTGGTGATCAGCAGCTAGACAAAGTAAATCCAGATTTAAAGTGGTCCAATAGAGTGCTTTTGGCTGAGACTCTGATGGCTAGTTCATCTTTCTCTTTGCTAAAATACAAGTGTACTCACAGTGAACCAAGTGGTGTGTCACTACCAAAATCATTTTATAAACTCATCCTTTACTACTACTACTACTATTACTACTACTACTGGTGATCTTAACTACAATAGCCGGATAATGCATATGTAATTAGAGTATGGAACAGACCACAATGCCCACTGCGCATTAAAACTCACCAGTAACATTCTACAAAGCATGACCACATTTATCAAACGTTTTCTAGACTATTATATTGATAGTGTTGTTGTTGTTGTTGTTGCGCCTGGCAATATGGCCCAGGATGTAGAGGCCAAAAATGACCCCCCCCCCCTCCCACATACAAACATACACGGCCGAATACCCAGTTAAAACATTCATGAAGTATTCAGAATCTCTCTATTACATGCGTGTACACACGTAACATGCCAGTGCACGTGTGCAGAATGCATTTCTACGTTAGCATTATCTGAGACTCTCGTAAAGCAAGATTGGGAAGCCTTCTTCCTCCACTCACCAGTGTGAGCCCTTCTTAGGCAGCTAGTTTACCACTTAACACTTCAGATAACAATACACACTCCACTACACCACAATGGCCACCCCCACTCTTCACCACACTGTTGAAGTGGTGCTTTACCATTCCAATGATCATACAAGTTGTTGCTTGTTTTTAGTTGTTGTTTTAACTTTGATTGAATGACGTATAGACCACAATAAAGGTCAGTCTCTGGCTCGCACAATGTCGTACAAGAACACATTTCTTCCTCTATACTCTCCTAATTTACAAGCTACAATTGCTTTAAACGGTTTATTTGTTGCTATGTATAAAATGTCCAAAACCTTTAGGAGCCTTCTTAGCGGACAAGTTAAGAAACTGGGAAAAGAATGAGCTGAAAATAAAAATGGTTGATTTTGAAGTTGGTAGAATAACAGTGCGAGATACTACAAAATGGTAAAAATTTAACTTCTGACTCTATTCATTCATTGTCATAACGACATTAACACGGTAACCCACAGTCACCACAAGAACCCCAACACTGAAACTCGAGCTAGACAGCAACCCCGCCCACTTGCTTATCCCAGCCCACTCACTTGCTCACACTTACCATCTCCATCACTGGTTTCTCTCGGTGTCCACACCAAGTGGTCTAGAGCCTTGGAAGCCATTGAGTAAGGAGTATTTGGGGAATAGTCTGGAATGACAGCCTGATGCTCCAACCCTACCTTCACATCCTACACACACCAGGAAAACAACAAAAAACAAACAAACATATAAACAATAAACAACAACAAACAAACAATAATGAAACAAAAGGGTCCACAAACTAACACTTGAAGGTTAGCGAGACTCGTGCTCATGTCATGCCATGATCAGATAATAATAATAATAATAACAAAAACAACATTTCTTGTTGAAGAACTTCACTTGATGCTAACAATTAGCACTTGCTGGGTCTGTACTACTTGTCCACATGTACTACATGTCTATCCAATATGTTTATTATTGCTTCCTCAAAATATCAATTTAATGGTGCAGCTAAACCTTCAGGCAATGAGGGTTTGCACTAAACCCAGCAACCAGTTACACTGTTAGGAATTCATGACACTTTAGCTTCTTTCTTCTTCTTAAAGTTTTTGGCAGAGATAAACTAAACAGAAAGTCTTATCAGTGATAGATTTGATGTTGAGCTAATTGATACAAAGTCTACTCAAATCTTTTGAAATGTTCAAAATAAATCGTTGTTTACAAAACATTCTTTACCGCAATTACAACCTTATGAATATTAATACAAACCTCACCTAAAATAGATCCAAGCTTCACTGTATTAAATGATGTCCCTTTACCCTAAACATGAATTTTCTTCTACCAAACCAATTTTATGTTCCCCCCACACCTAATGTGTACATCCTTCACCCTTCTCTAAACATTACCCAAGATACATTTCATTGCCCTTCACTCGAAACTGTCTTTACTAGCTACCTCGCTAAAATCAATCTTGTACAAAAAAATCCAATGCAAGTACATTCTTCTGTGTGTGTGTGTGTGTGTGTGTGTGTGTATGTGTGTGTGTGTGCGTACATTTGTGTAAAAAATGTCAGCCACCAAACAATAGCTGGGCAAGCACACTTTGCCTAAATGTCTCTACATCCCCACCTGTGAGCGATGATCCCTTACCCGTTTCCAGTCCTCTTGTGGTGAATACTCGTCATCACTCTCAGAACCAGATCCATCAGAGAGAAGTGAAGAAAAGTAGCTGCTGAGAAGCACCCTCTCATCAATGTTCATCAACCGCATGCTCCGCCTCTCCGGCATTTCTGGGCGAAGTCTGGACCCTCGGACGTACTTAGCGTTAGCAGATGAATCTTCAGGAACTGGTTGCAGATCTTCAAAATAAAATAAAAAGAATCATATATACTTTCTCTGCTTGATTTCTATCTGTTGATATAAATGGAAGCTTGCAAAAACGACATGAGGCAGTATATTCAGGTAAAGGGTCGTCATTTACACATTCTCAGAACCAAGATGCAACCAATTTCATTCTCAATGTTAAGTTCCCATCATTGTGGTTACTGACAATGTGAACTTAAGTTGAACGTACAGTGCACTTCACATTGCCACTTTTTACCCACCTACGCTCAATTCAGGCACAGAAAATGAAATTTTTAAAGTACATATAGTCTCTTAAGTGGGAATGCTGGTGTTAGTAGATACGTGGGGTAAGGGGAGGAATGGATTGATAGTACATGGACAGTGGAGTATACACAACAAACCTATCACATGATACCTCATATTAAAGACAAGACCAATGCATCAAGCAACTGGTTGAATTAGCGACCCTTTACCCAACGACTAAACAGTTTAATTCTCGACTTTTTACTGACATAGGATTAAGAGCGCCCATTGGGATATTTGAGTCAGAGAAGATGGGTGAACAGAAAGCAAAGCAGCAGTACGGCATCAGGGCAGTATTTAAGGCGCGTGCGGGACGTCATTGCCCCCCCCCCCCCCTCCCCCAGGGAACATTTCTGTATACAATTCTGGGGCTATGAAATTTTAGATGGTCTGAAATAGAGCAGGCACTGAAGTAATGCTTAAAATGCGAAATCCAAAATTTCAGAGTTTATAATTATTGACGTACTAACCACCAATAGCATCATGTGAATGACCTCAGACCTCACACTTCCACCACAGTACTCACCTGAATCAGAGTCCTCACGATCCTCCGCAGTAGCCTCACTCAGCATTGCGTCCCCATACATGGCCCCTGCAGACGGTCCATCTTCCTCGCTAACTTCCTCCTCACCTCTTGCTTCATTCATTCCAGCTCCTTCTCCTTCCTCGTCTTCCCTCCATTGCTCATTTTCAGCCATGCCCTCTTTGACGGCTTCGGAGTCCGCCCAACTCCCTCCTTCATATTCCACTTCTGTGCCTCTGGTTGCAGGTGTTTCCAGTGACTCCTTGTGCATAAGGTCCAGAGGGGGAAACAACCCCTCCCCCTTCCCTAGCCCCGCCTCTATGTCGCCCATCTGCACCACGTCTTCTTCCAGCTGAGCTAAATGCAAGAGTGAATGGTCCTCCTCGCTGAGCTCTGCCTCCAGCCCTACTGCCGTACCGTCGTCTTCCACTACGTCAATATCAGTGCTATTTTCGGTGTCCTGGTCGGACAACTGAATCACTTCATCCGATATCCTCCCTTTCATTCTATCAGGATCAGAAGACCTGGCTCCTCCCTCGACCTCATTACTCTGATCTGTTTTAACTCCAGCAACTTGGCCCGCACGGGGTGGCCCTGACACATTCTTGGTTCTATTGGACATGCTCTGACTGGACTGAGCTTCGTCTTCTATTAATACCAATTCATCGTTACCCAGCAAAGCCTCAGCCTTAATGTCCTCCTTGCCACCAGACCCTAGCCTGTGACGAGAAGTAGGAGGAGCTCTGGGATGGGAAGATGAGCCCGTAGTAGTACCAACATCTGCAGAAGCTACTTCACTCAGCCTCCCTCTCTTCCTTCTCGACCGGCTGCCTGTATTGGAATCCATCTGGGCAACATTGGACCGTGCTTCTAGCAGGGAAGAGTCCGCTTGCTGGGAGCCGTTGTAGCCGTACAGAGACAGAAGCTGCTCAAGAGGCATGTTTCCTTCCTGGCACATCAGAAGGGATAAATTATGGCAGTATGAAATATAAAACATTCACTGGTATTGCAAATGAGCTACAGTTCTAACTGGCAAAGGGTTGCCTGGTCATATTCTAAAATTAAAATTTCCCCTTGTTCAGCTGAAGACCAGGAGCATCGGTTGCCTCTCCAAATGAATCACAGCATTACATTAATATTGTGCTATGAAACAACGATGACTACTAAGCTAACAGGTTTAACTAACACAGAATACAGGGCTGCAGCACTAAAGGGGGCAAAGGGGGGCATTTGCCCCCATCCCCCCTCAGAAGAGTTTCCACCTTGTAAGTTCAAAGAGCAATGACTGCATATAAGTTTGGTGTATGTTACATTTGTAAACTCCAGGATGGACAATCCCATGTAATCCCATGATCCCATGGAACCGTGGGATAGGATGGACAATTTACGGCATTTCTGGATAGACCTCAACTCCAGTCTTGCCAAAAATTTAGGTCACAGCTATATATAATACAAAATAAAATATGCAAATTCTCTTGCTGCTGCTAGGCGGTCACGCCCACCTGGCAGAGCCAGGATGCCTGTGCACCAAGCAGGCACTGTGAGCCGTGCAAGCAAAGCTCCTGGAGCCGGGCTAGGAACTCGGAGGAGAACAGGCCTTTCTTCACAGCAAGTGGTATGGGCACCAAAAGTCCCACTTGGACCATTGCTGATTCATGAGGAAAGGCTTTGAATTTGCACCCCAGCAAATGCCAGGTACCCAATCACAGCTGGGTGGACTGGTGGGGCTGGTGGGAGGCAGATGGAAAATTTGATGGAAAAATTGCCTGAGTGGGGCTTGAACTCGGACCTCAGGCCCTAAGCCAAGGACACAACCACTACACCACACAGCCACCTAGTTGGGCGGAGCCCGACCTCTGCTGGGGAGAGGTCGGGTAACAAGCCTATACCCGGGTTTGTTCTGCTGAGTCAGCTAATTTCCTTAGCATTTAACCACACTTCAATCTGATTGGACTGCAACATACGTTGCAGCAGGGAACAAACCCGGGTATAGGCTTGTTACCCGACCTCTCCCCAGTAGAGGTCGGGCTCCTCCCAACTAACAGCCACCCACATATATAACACACACACACACACACACACACACACATATACAGAACGAAACAGTCACCATAACTGACTGTACTAACTCATGCGTGTAAAGTGATAATACTATGGATTATTATTATTATTTGAATCATAACTGGGCTGGTTTGCTCTTTTGTGCATTTTTCATTTGCATCAGATGGTGCAGAGTGCATGAATTGCTTCACCAAACGGAAGTGTGGTGTGATTTTAAGGCTGCCTTCCTACAGGTATTCTATTCATCTCTTCTTGAAAAAAAAGATATTATATTTATATAACACCACATCATTTCATCTTTCACTACATTTAGCTGAATGACCCAAGTGATGCCATGAGAAAATTCATATGCACAAGAATAGCAGGAGGCGATAATAACATTAGATGCTACGTCTACATACATCGCTCGACCAGGCAGCATATAAGAGCAAATATTGTAACTAGTGATGTGCTTGAGCACAAAGGGCAAGCGAGCCTGTATACAAACAAAACACTGCACAAGAATTTATCAGTCCATTTCTAAAATACAAGTACGTAGCTGTTGTGACCATTATATACTTTTAGCTAACAAATACAGAACCACTTTCTTACCTCAATTTCCTGAGTACTGGTATTTTCTGTAGTGTCTTATATATGCCATTCTAATTATCTGAATTTCCAGGATTTTTTTTTATAATAAGCACTCACAGCTACTAAAAAAGGCTGTTTAAAAAAAGTCTGGTAAAGGGTTTCAACACCATAGTAACCATTCGCCATAACATTTTGCAACTTGAAAAACAATAAGTACAGAATTACTTCACAGTGTTGAGAACAGTACGTTTTTAAGACCTAAGTGCGTCTTGTGGCACTCAGAAACAACCTAATACGAAGGGGTAAATAATTAATTCCTATGGGATCGCTAAACCAAAATATTTAGTGGAGGTATGGAAGGGGTAGACCATGAAGCAAACACAAAACACAAGGGTCAAGGTACAAAATGACATATGTACATCCACACACACACATCAAACAAATATCCCTGATTGTGTTACCCCTGAGAGTGTTTCGCTCGCTTCACTCACTCGCCAACTATTATTGGCACTGTATAGCACATAGTAGGTATACAATTGAAGTAGTCACCAAACATACTACTTCATAACCTCACCTCTTGCAGTCCCACAAGCTCCGCCTCATCCTCTTCTTTAGTCTGCAGTGCCTCATCTTGAGCCATGGTGGCCTCATCATCCAGAGTCTCATGTATCAGCATTTCTGCTGTCACTTCAAATTCACAGTCATTGCCTGCATTTGGTAAAGGTCGTCACCTGGTTTCTTCGCAAGCACTAACCCACAGCCCCTATTACATCGTATACCGTGGAATTCTACTTTTACGTACACCACTGTCGTCGACTTATTTCACTTGCTTTGATTTTTTTTAGAGTTCAGAGAAAACTTACTTTCAGGTGAATCCTCCATATTTCATAAATCCCAAAACACTCCAATTAAATCCCACTTCTCCGAGACACACCAGACACACTTCAAACAATAAACCACTCCAAATTGGAGGACGAACATAAAAAAATACAAAAATAAAAAATAAAAAATAAAAAAAGGCGAGAGAAGAAGAAAATAAGTTCACGTGAGCGCAATTCAATTCAAGCTAGCTCCACCCATCCGTATTGACACGCCCACCATACATAAACTTCACGACGAATGCGCCCAACCGTAAGAAAGTGGAAAGAAGAGGAGAGAGGTGTGTCCGTTCGAATGCCGCCAGCATTTTAAAGAAGTCTAAATGGCGTCCCTGGGATCTCCCCAGCATGCTGGAGGAGAGCAGTCCGTCTTCTCGCGGTTCACACAAGCTTTAAAGTGAGTAAAAAATTCTGAATATGAAATCGTTAGAGCTGGACAGAACGAGATCTAGCTACTGCAGGTTGTCCTAGTGGCAGCGTATGCAGATTAGCACATGCAGCACCTTACAAAGAACCAATGCTGTTGTGAAGTAATATTTTTATTGAATGTAATAGCACTGCATACAAGAAGCTTGTAGGCTCATTCGAATCACAGATAAAATATGGCCGGACTGCAGTCGAGATGCCCGCGCATCCAATAGTGCCGGTGGATAAGTTTGTTGTGGGGTGTACGACTGGGCCATCTGGAGGACTCTGTCAGCTGAATCCAGAGCTAGACCATCCCACACATGAGCCTGGTGTGTTGATGGAGGGATTGTTTGCATTCTATACAGATGTAGCAGTTACCTAAAGTACTTTGGGTCTGTTGATTTTAGTATATAATTAGTGGAAGGGTTTCTAATTCCACATAGTTTTTGCACGCACTCTGTCAGTGTGCGTGAGTGGTTGGGTTATAAGAAGTCTGTTTGTCACCATCATTCAGTTCTTGGATATCATAATAGGGAAAAATTCTTGGAACTTATGAAATGTCTAGGCTTTATTTTTTACTTTTTCTAGGTGAAGTTAGGCAAAAGGTTCAAACACATCCACCAGTAAAGTTAGCTGAGTAGAATTGCCGTGTCCAGCTATTCTTTTATGTTGCTCCTGAAATATTGATTTTATGACATTGTTGTAAACAAAAAACAAGACAAAAAAACAACAACTAATTAAACGAACCATTATCATTCTATCTACACAAAGTTATGTTGGTGGTATCAATACTGGTATGTGGATGTTATGATGCGTGTGCTAATATTGGACTTGTTATCACAGTCTGCAAGTTTTGAGGATAGGTTTTGTTAGAAACAAGTGCTGCATGTTAGAGAGAGATCTTGTATTCACGTTGCTGATGTGTAACAGTTTAAAAAAAAGTAGTCACTGGGTTATGTGAGTGTGTATTTAGTCTCATGCCACTCCCACATGTCACTACTAGAGACGCAAGTGTACAAATATATAGTCACAATAGTGAAACTTGTCCGGTTTAAGTCTTTATAAAAATAAGGTGATTGATTGTAAATAAGATTTGTTTCAATTCTGGTGCTAGTCAAATTTCCCCTTTCATGTGGTTATTTGTTTCAAAACTTATGTTCTAGAAGCGTGGAAAAAAAAAAAGGATAACTAATTGTAGTTGCCGTGGGGATGACTTGGTACGGGTAGAACTTGGTTACTGGTGTCATGAGCCACATACAAGTTTTAAAAAGTGTGTCTTTATTGTATTTGATACAAGAGTGATGACCAATTTTTTTATTCATTTTTTTTAATACTTTTTTTTTTTTTGCGCATTATTTATAAACTAAGTTTTGTTTGCATAGCACATCAAGCACCAAAGTATCAGAAGTTAGTTAGAGCCAGTGTGTGTAGTCAGTGCTTAGCCACATTACAGTTTTTTGTGCTCTTTCTCCAAGTTTTCTATGACTGTACCTGTGTATTGGAGACCCCTCTCCCATCCCCTCCCGGTCCCCTGTTGCCACACCCACTTCTGTAAGCCTGCTTGAAGGTCAGAGGGTGTGCCTAATTCACTACAACCATTTCTAGTAGCTGTTACTCACAATGCTGCATATGCTATCAGTATCAGTAGGAGTGGCATAGATGGAAGAAACAGTGTGCTTCAGGGAGAGTGCCAGCAACAATTCTGGTAGCCATTCTGAGACTCACTGAACTTGTCTTTTGGTGTGGAAGAACTCGTAGATGTTAAAAAAAGAAGTAACAAAACAACAACAACAACAACAACAAAACAATTGGGGTTGTACTATGTAAACTCTACTAGTAAAGGTCACTAAAGGGTTCATTCTCACAACTCTTTGGTTCTATTATATTGGCTCTAATAATCAAGTTTTTTTTTTAATCTAGGAAGAGAAATATTCCTCTGTGACATGCAGAAGATGAAGAGATATTTGTAAAGGCTATAGGGTGATATGTAGGCCTGAGCCGATTATGCTGGCATAATTTTGGGCATAATAGGTGTACCAAAGCATCGAGCATAAAGCCAGCATAATGGGTGGTTTTTGAGGATTTTTTTTTAAATTTTGAAATGCAAAGAATTAAATAGCTGTCTAAGCTTGCATCGGTGTATGAGAGAAGAGGCTCTGACACATGTGAAAGCACATGGTACATTTAGACTATGTGGTAGGTAGTGTCAACCAAGCAATATACTGATTTTTTTCTCTCTCATAGTACATTTTATTTGAACATCCCAAGTTCACTATCATTATGACTCTAATTAATAATTTTCCATCGTTATTGGAGTATTTGATTGGGCATAATAGGAACATAATAGGTAAATTTGACAAGCATTAGAGCAGAGCATAATATGTGAAAAATGGAGCAGAATTGGCCCAGGCCTAGTGATATGTGTGCATGTGACTCAGTTAGTGTTGTCGCCATGGTGATGTTGACTTAAGCCTACTTTGTTTATATTTAACAGTTGACACGGTGAATGCATTGAAGAGTTGTGTATAAATGTGTGTAAGCACGTGTGGTGTGCTTTGGTTTAGATTTTTAGTGTTGGGTTAGGGGAGGTCGGTGGGATGGGGGTAGGGAGGAGGTGGAGGAAATTGAAAAAGAAAGAACTTGATGGATATAGTATGTAAATGTTTGAATACACCTGCCCATGTGAAGACCACTTACCCAGTGCAAGAAGTGAGGAAGGGACTGGAGTTTTGTCAGGCACTTGTGGGCACTTGTTTTCAAAACCATGTGCGGAGCGGAGCTGTGTGTGATTTCAATAATCCTCAAGATATTTCCAGTGTTGAATTGAATGTGGCATTGGGTGGAGACCATGGATTGCATGCTGGATGTAGGTCAGCGTCTAGAGGCAGTTTTCTTGAATGACGGTGTTATGTCTTTTACTCACTCACACACAAACACACTACTACTGCTATTACTACTATTACTACACTACCACATGGAACTTATCGCCACCGCTTCACTCCAAATTGGGAAGGAAAAAAACTACTATTTACACAAGTACACACACGCACATGTGCACACAGTTGCCACAACCAATATAATAATATCACTGCCAGTGAACCGCTCCCAGAGTTTATTCTAAGTGAAGCGATTCAGCAAATTTATATCATATGCCAAGTATTGACTAAAACTGACCAATCGAATGGGTGTGGTGACAGCTACGATACATACACTAGAGGTGACAAGTCATATTAGGAATGTGGGAAAGGAGGAGAAGCTACCAGTTGTCTGTATGCCACGTGTGTGTGTGTGTGTGTGTGTGTGTGTGTGTGTGTGTGTGTGTGTGACCAAAATATTTTAGTTGGGCACCTGCAATTTCTTAGCTCTCACGTGTTGGGAGTCATTTCAATGAATATTGTTCTGAAAACCACATGGCATATTTTTCTGCTTACTCAGCACACATGTTGGTCAAGGCTATTTTAATTAAGAATTTTTTTTTAGTCTTTGTCATAAATAACACTTTAAATCTTTAACATCATCACTTTAAAAAAAAAAAGTTGATTATAACTCTGCCAAAGGGAGGGAGGTGTTGAAAGTGAAGTGTAATATAAGCAGGCAACTGCTGCCGTTGTTGTGTTGTGTACCTGTTAATGGTGTCTGGCATGAATAGTGATATGTCACGTCTTAGTCTTTGGTTCTATTAGCTAGCTGTTACTCGGACTGGACTACACACGCCAATAAACTTTAATTCTAGTACAATGTTTCGACCAAGTTTGCTGGTCTTCTTCATGTACAGAAATAGCAAGAAAGTCTTTGGTTGTGGGATATTGTGTGGCAGTTCTAGATTTATTACTTTGATGAAGGTAGTGGGAATTACGGATATGTTTGTACAATATCTGAGCTAGTGTGCTCAAACACCGATAGTCACTATTGACAAAAAAAATTGAGGATTTAATACCATCTTGCACATGGGCACTGAGGGACACTTGAATTAGTGCACCATTTTTTAGTTTTATAAAAATATTGTCAAGGAAAAGATTGTTTTGTTGGTTGACAGTTATCTCCACTAATAGCCAATATTAGTTGTTGTTGTTATTGTTGTTGTTTTTTGTGCTTGTTTGTTTGTATTTTTTGGTGACTGGGAAAGTATTTAAAGCTATAGAATATGAACAAGCAGTGCTAAAGTTAATTGAGATATGATAATTAGAGGGAATGGAAAGTTAAGAAATTAATGTGAATTCTTTGCTCTCTCCTTCCTTTCCTTCCTCAGATGCCCCAATGGCTGGCATATCTAACTGGGATCGCAAGCAGCATTTCGCAGACGGAGAGTCCATTACCTTGTATGAGCACAAACACGGTAGTTCGAGCCAACACCATGGCGACCCCATTGCCGATGTCTACTCCGTTATCGTGCGGCCAAACAGCTGCATTATCGCAGTGGCAGACGGTGTGAATTGGGGCATCAAGCCGAGATTGGCGGCTCGGTGCGCCGTGCATGGTGTCATCGATCACCTCAACCGTAGCCTTTGCTCGCTGCAAAAGAACTCGCAACATCAACCCAGCACCACGCAGGACATATTCCACTGCATTCTACGGTCCTTTGACTCGGGTCAGCGGTTGATCATCGAACGCGGGGGGACAACCACGACTTTGTGTGTGGGCGTGGTAGTGGAGCTCCGAGACCACCATCGGGGGGCGTCGTCCCACCACCACCGATGGGGGCTGTGCGTTGTGAGCGTTGGGGACACGCTCTGCTACGTCTGGAGAGACGACGCCCAGATGGCGTACGAGGTCACGTTTGGTGTTCACGCAGGTAAAGAGAGGAATCCTAGAGACTGTGGTGGTTGTTTGGGATGCAATCTTGGTGACCAGCCGGACCTCTCCAATCTCCTGTGTACGTATGTCCCCCTCAGCGATAACGACATCGTATTCGTAGTCAGCGATGGCGTATCGGACAACCTTGATCCCGTTATTCTTCGTGAGGGCATGGCAGAGCCGTCTGGTTCGCTGTCCCCCACCCATCATGAAGCCAAACTGCCTCACGCTGCTGGGAGCGCAGAGCCTAAAGGAGGCGGGGCAGCGGGTGCTACACTGACTGCATCGGGGACATCCAATGGTTCCAACGTGTCGCTTCCTCTTCTTTCTCCCGATCAAAGGCAAGCGCTGAGCTTGATGAAGCTGACAGGGGTCATCAAGGAGAAGCTGGCCTCGAGCAAGTACCTGGATGCACAGCTTATTAACGATGCGGTCATAAGCTACGTCATCGAAGCCACGGAAATGAAGAGGGGCTACTTAGAGCAATGTTGGAAAGAACTGGATAAACCCGACCTGACGACAGCCGAGAGACGGGCAAACGACCGCATGATCTCGCAGCATATGAAGAACCTTCCCGGGAAGCTTGATCATGCAACCATAGCAACGTACAAGGTCGGGAAACTCAACATGAGCTCTGAGGGGCGGGTCAAATCTCCCACACACTCGTCGTACTTCATGAAGAAGGCGGAGCCCCAAGCACGTAAGAAATATCACTCGCAGGTTGGGTCTGTTTTTTATGGCGGTGCTGTGGAAGGGAGTAGCTGCACGGTAGAGGGGCAAAGTAAAGAGAAGAAGAAAGGCCATAAGAATAAGGGAAATATGTTGAAATCACACTCAGTAGACCATTATAAGACTCTGTCAACTGAGGAGGAAGCCAGTAAGAAGAAGTTGACACCAGTGAGGGCACCTTTGAAGAAAGCAGCTACGGTTGCAGAAGATCTCAATGATGTAGGTGTCGTGTGGCAGGAACACGGTGAAGAAAGTATATGTGCTCCTTTACTGCATGACGACACCTTACCCAACACAACTTTACCTGACAATGAAAAATCACTGGATAAAGCACCCTTATCAGATGCCACTACTTTACCAGATAATTCAAACTTGCCCGACAGTTCCACAACTGCAACTGATGACCCAACAGCTGCAGCTAATGACACTACATCTCCAGATTCTGCAAAGGAATAGTCATTGATTTTTATTGTTGTTGTTATTGGTTTTTAATGTGTGAGATAAGGTTGATTGTATATAAAATTATTGGTATTAAAAATACGTGTTTTGATTTATTTGTTATTTTTGCCTTAGGGAATCACAAGAACAGCGTGACGTAGAATTATCGCGTACGTGTGTCTCATGCTCCTCTGTTTGATCAGCTATCCAGTCACTTTTATTATATAAAATTTGTGCACAAGTTTTTTGATGGTTTCTATTTCACCTTACCAAATTTGTATCAAGTACCACAATTCAATTATTTTTGTCACTTTTAAAATTGGAGTTATCTGGTGAGAAACTGTCCAATCAGATTGCTCAATTCGTGGTGAATATATCTCATACCCACCTCCTAGGAGGTGAATAAGTGAACCGTCCAATCAAAATTAATTTTTATGCGTTTCCTATAGCCTAGAGCCATGGTACAAGTCGGGTGCAACCCTCCGTTTGGTTGGTATGGAATTTACACAACCTCTGGCCTTCAACCCTCGGTTGTGTAAATCCCGTACAAACCTCCACGTCGTGGTGTAACCGGTACATATTATGACCAAATTGCATTACAAAGAAACAAATTTTTCATCACACCAGATCACTAATATAAAGAGAACAATAATTAATTCAACTGACATTCTCTATCAAAATATAAAAAATTAATGAATAAGACTAGTGCATGTAATAGTAGTATAAATAACTTGCATTGTCACCGAAACTGTGATCTGATCAACCTTCTTTTCTCTGTGGCTTCTTTGTTCACCTTCATCTTGTGCTCAGAAACCTTCTTCCTCAACTGCTTCACCTCATCGGAAACTTGGCTGTAAACCTGTCATTAATTAATATTGCATCAGCAAACACGTAACCATGCCCCCAATACAATATAAACTTCAAGCAGGCGTTAAAGTCTTCAGTTCGTTTTACACAGCAAAACTAAATATCACTGAAAGCATAAGCTCAATTGTGCGGCCTGATTGATATCTAAAATATGATAAAAAAAAGATGTTGTAGCAGTGTGTGAATTGAGGTCTGGCTAGTGGCTGAAAGTGTGAATCAAGAGTCTTTGCAGATTCTCAGTTCTCTCATTGTAAGGAAGGTGGAATATTAGACCAAGACAAATTTTTATAAATGAAGTTCTTGATCTCCTATGATAACTCACCTTTTTCTCCTGTTCTAGTTTGAGTTTGAAGCGATTCACATCTGCTCTTTTGGCATTGACCACTGCTTGCTGCTTCCTGATACAAATCTTCATACTTGACTGCAATAAAAATTGTCACATAATATTGTACACAGCTTATCATGCCAATATATCTCTCAGCTCACTGATGTGATATCATAAAGGTTACACACACACACACACATACCACAACAGCTTCAGAGGGATAGGAAACGATAAAACTCTCTCTCTCTCACACAAACACAAATGCATGTTCTCTCGTTACCGCTAGGTGGTCAGGCGCACCTGGCAGAGCCACGATGCCTCTGCGCTAAGCAGGCACTGTGAGCCATGCCAGAAGAGCTCACAGGAGAACAGGCCTTTCCTCACAGCAAGTGATGTGTCACCTGAAGTCTCACCTGGAACATTGCTGTTTCATGAGAAATGGCAAATTGCACACAGCTGGGTGGACTGATGGGAGGTAGAGGGAAAAACAAAACAAACAACAAGAGAAAATTATTGAGCGGGGCTTGAACTCAGGACCACAGGAAGGACACTACTAGTGTCGTCAGATTGGGTTGGTAAGCTCTGTCACAATGAAATGGTAAAGCGTCAGCATAATTGGTTGGTAAAGTGTCGTCAGAATGGGTTGGTAAAGCGTCGTCAGTAATACTGCCGACCGTGGTGTGTTTTGTGTATAGGTCGACCTTGGTAAATGTAGGGTGTGCCTAGCAGGTGAGCTTGCACTGATGAGTATTGTGTTAGGAGCAGATGAGAGGTGAAAGTTCAAAAGGAAGGCAACAGTCTCAAAGCCTTAGTCTAAAATCTGCAGATAGAAGGACAGTGAGAGACTGAGAAGCAGGAAGAGGTAGATGAAGGAGTAGGGAATCCATGATTCAAGAAAAAGGAGCGGAAGAGAGGAACGGTTCAGGAAGAAAGAGTGCAGGAGAGAAAAAGTGATGAAACTAAATAAGCTGTAAAAATACTGTTTGCTGCTGCAATCAGTACATCAAACATTAGTACACCAAGCGCCACTGTCTAGTGGGGCAGTGGACTTCATAAATGTGGCATGTTGTGAGCTTCTAAGGCTTTGAACAAGGACATTATTAAAGGGGCTGGGGTGATTTTCACAAAAACTGAACAGCCCGTGTGCTATCACTGCAGATCGAACTCATGACCGCCTGCTAAACACAAAATAGCTTTAACCGCTGAGCTGCAACAACCAACGGGAAACCAAATGAATTATGTTACTTATAGCAATTGCAATATTCATAAAAGCAATATGAAATAAGTGCTTTAATCATCTTAGCACTTACTATATAAGTCCTTTATTTATTCTATTAGTTTATTATTGTATGCTGACAATATCTTTCATTCATTCTTATAGACTTACAATATCAGAAGGAGCTGAGCGTCTTCCTGTAGGTCTACCTGGATAATTAGCAACACAATAAACAATATAACATCATTGAATACACTTATTAGTGTGCACAATATTATTTTAGTATTGCCTTATAGAAATAACTGAAATAAATTATGAAATATAGAAAATCTGATTTTTTTGCTAGCTGAGTAAGGGTGCACGATGTGTCTCCAGTTAAACTATTACAAGAAAGGAGAAAAAGGAGTGTGGAGACCGAGATAGATCTGATGCATACATTTCTTTAATTGTGGAGTTAAAAAAAAATGTGTGCATGACTCTGACAAGGCATTTTCAAAATATTATTGTGATAAAAATTAGTTGTAAGAAGAGAAAACAAGAAAACAAATATTACTTGAAATCGTTTTAAAAACTACAAATTAGAAGGGACAACAACTGCAAGGAATTTTCTTATTTGTCAATCATGTTCTTTATGGAGTTTCCAGTGTCACAGTAACCACTCCCAGTCATATCTTTGCCTTGTGGTCTTGTAGTACAACTCCTTCCCCCAGTAACTAATTGACTGTGGCTTGTTCAGGAATTAACAGAAGGGCTTCCACTCTTCAGGAAGTAAGGCCATTGTATCAAACTGCTCAAGACCACAAATTTCCTACCTGTGTATTAAGCTAACCTTAATGCAATGCCACAGTTGCACTATTTGACAATACTAGCATTGAACAGACTGGAAAAAACAAGGGTTTACATAATAATTCCAATAAGTATATTCCATATGCCCTGAAAAAAAAGAAAAGAACAGAAACCATGTCTCTGCCAGACAAACGAGCAGCCCTGAGTTACATAGGGTAAAATGTATTTCTTGTTGGTCACTAAGGAGCCTGGAAGGATATAAATAGTAGAACATTGTACTCAATGCAAACAATGGGGAATGTGCTTTGATTTTTAGAGTCGGCATTGGAGCATATAAAAGGAAGAAATATTTCTCCTCAAATCAGTTGAAGTCATTTCACACAATCAGTGCAACAGAAGAGAAAGGATAAGGATATACAAGTTCCTTGGGGAAGATCCGAAGATGAACTTCTTTGTTCATTGTGCTCTATTACTCTCCGTAACTGCTACATTGGTAGTAGCACAATCTTTACCAAATAAAGGTAAAACTTAGTTATGTCTTCTGCATTTTCCCTAATATTACGCACCTATGTTATTTTGTTCAGAATCAGAAAAAGAAAAGGTAATACTCTCTGCCATTCAAGAGTCACTGGAACAGTCCAGGCTCCAGCAGGAAGCTGTGCCACTTCTTAACACGACAAGCTTGAAGAGAGGTTCACCAGATGCCATAAAAAACAGCAAAAGCTACTTTCTCTACCAAGACATGGTGGCACGAGCAGAGTCCAAGCTTCATGAAGCCGGCTTAACAAATGGCAAGGAGGAGGGAGAAAGTGTATTGACCGCCCAACAGCTTGCTACGATGTGGACAATATGCTGTGAAGAGGTGACTGTCGTTCCTTTGTCACGCTGTCGAGGTATCTCATCCCAGTTCAGGACCATTGATGGGACCTGCAACAACCTCAGGAACCCAACTTTTGGTGCCCATGCCACAATCTTTCAGCGATTGCTGCCAGCTCTATATGAAAATGGAATAGACTCTCCACGAGGAAGAAGACAAAGCCAGCAAGGTAACTCATTCAAGCCCCCAATTCCGAGTGCTCGCCATGTCAGCCTGAACATCCACCCAGACAAAGCCCGCAATGATCCACGCTTTACAAACTTGATTTGGCAATGGGGACAGTTCATTGACCACGATATCACTCTCTCCCCCGAGTCTGAAGTGGAATGCGAGGGTTGTAAATTCACAGGCAGCTGCGAGCCTATCCGAGTTGCCAGGGCTGATCCTGCCTTTGGAAAGAAGAGCAGAAATGAAGCGAACTGCCTTCCATTTCGCCGCTCTATTCCAGCCTGTCCTATCAATAGGCGACCCCTTCGTGAGCAGATCAATGACCTCACTTCTTTCATTGATGGCTCCATGATTTACGGCTCAACTGATAGTGTGGCACGGGCCCTGAGGCAGTTTAAAGGAGGTCTTTTGAAGGTGGGGCCCAACTTCCCAGGTAAAAACCCCTCTCTTCCCCGCACTACTCCTGAAACTCAGAGGCTGGTGATTTGCATGAGACGAACAGACTGCTTCCTTGCTGGAGACATCCGAGCTAATGAACAAACGGGACTTCTGATAATGCACACAATTTGGGTCCGAGAGCACAATCGATGTGCAAGAAATATCGCCAGAATTAACGGGATGGCCATGGATGAGCAAATATACCAGCTGTGCAGAAAGATTGTGGGTGCCATTCTCCAGAAAATTACCTATGAAGACTGGCTTCCTCTGTTATTTGGACAAAGAGGACTTGCAAAGTATGTGGGCACGTACAGAGGCTACAATCCAAACATCAACCCCGGCATCCGTCATGCCTTCGCAACAGCTTCATTCAGATTCGGCCACAGCATGGTCCAGCCGATGTTCAATCGTCTGGATAGAAACTTCCGACCACTTCCCATCGGACCTCTTCTTCTCCGGAATGCTTTCTTTAACCCGCCACAGTACAGAAAAAGTCTAGGCACTGATCCAATTCTCAGAGCTATGTTGACCGGGCAGACAAGGAATCTGGATACTTTTATTGAAGCCACCCTGACTACTCGCTTGTTTCAGTCCAAAACCAACCCTGGACTTGACTTGGCAGCTCTCAACATTCAAAGGGGGAGGGATCACGGACTGCAGCCATACCTCAATTACGCTAAGCTATGCTTCAATAAATTCCGCGCGATTCCATTCTCATCGCGAAGTAATATTCGAAAATTATTGAGAGTTTATGGTTCCATCAAGACAGTAGATCTGTTTCCTGGAGGATTGAACGAAATTCCATTCCCAGGATCTATTTTCGGACCCACATTTGCATGTTTGAATGGTATCGGATTCAAATTCATGCGAGATGGAGACAGGTTCTTTTATCGTAACAGGGGAGTTTTTACAGCAGCACAGCTTAACTCCATCAGGAGACACACTCTTTCTAGAGTGCTCTGTGATAACATGGACGACCTTGCCAGAGTACAAAGTAATGCTTTCTTAGTTCCACGAAGACGAATTCTATGCAAATCTATTCCTAGCTTTGACTTTAGGCCATTTAGAGTAGATAAACTTGCAGAGAAAGAAGACAAGACAGAATTCCCTAACAGTGACCTGGAATCTGAATTTGAAATAACTGAGTCTGAGATGAACGAGGAAGCAAAATGGAATGGTGAAGATCTCATAGATGACATTGAGAATCAGGATACTGTGGAATATATGGAAGAGGATGGTGTGGATGTACTTAAAATGAACGAAGCTGAAGAGTCAAAAGCAAGCGTGAAGAATGCAGAAGAAATAGAAGAATTGATCAGTCAAGAGGATGACGAAATGGAAGTTGGTGAAATGAAATCCAATCATGGAGGATGCTCTGGAAAATGAGAAGAATAGTAATTGGTTTCTATATCTATGAGAACAAATAACAAATTTAGCTTTCAAATTTAAGAGCTACTTTAGCTCCCTTTTTTATTTTTTGCTTAAATTTTTGCTATCAATTAAAAAAACAAACAAACTGTTTTTCTTAAATGTTAACTAACTGTTGAGGATTACATAATTCCATAGGAAATAAACAACCCTAAAAATGACAATGATAGATGTAGCTAGGCTTAGATTTAACCCAACAAGGCATACTGCTACCATATTCACTGACCAAAACATCCTAATAAAATTTCAACGACTTTTTAATAACACTAGTGATGTGCTTGAGCACAAATGGCGAGCGAGCCTCAAGTTAGGTACATAAAACTGCAGTATTGCCACTACATAATTATATTAAGCTTAGTTCCAACTAAAAACAGCAGTATAATAGCAGTTGAACATTAATTTAACATAGAAATAAAAAATTACTCTCTTACATGAGTAATGGTAACCTCTGTATTACCAAACTTAAGACATTCTGACTATTTCAATTATCAGTAACTCTTGAACAAGCTCTCAGCTACAAAAAAATAGGTCAGTGTTATTTTTGTAATTCAGACAACAAATATGGAGTTACTACTTACCTAAATTTCCTGAGTATTGGTACTTTCTGTAGTATCAAATTGAAGCCATTCTGATTATCTGAATTACTTGTAATTCTTGACAAGTTCAAAGCTACAAAAACAAAAGATCTTAATTATTTAGCAATCAAATACAAAATTACCTTCTAACCTCATAATCTTGAGTAGTGGTAACTTTTGTAGTATCAAATTGAAGCCATTCTGACTATCTGAATTTACCAGTCACTCTTGACAACAAGTTCTCAGATACAAAAAAGAATGGCCAGAGTTATTTTTGTAATTTTAGCTAACAAAATAATATGGAATTACGTATTTACCTCAGCTTCCCCCGAGTATTGGTAGCCTCCTTAGCATTAATATTAAGGCATTCTGACTACTGGTCTGGTGGGTCTTGACAACCAACAATGGGCACTTCGTAGCCTCCCAAAACGGCGAAAATTTTGAAAATTAAGTCTGGTAAAGGGTCTTCAATGCCTTAGTAACCGGTCGCAGCAACTGTTTGTGACTTGAAAAAACAAGCGTTTTCGCAGGATGAGCCCAAGACGTACCATCCATCCATACATATACATGTATATATATAACATATACCCGATTTTGCATTATCCACCCCTAATACTGTCTTGCTTGCTCCGCTCCGCTCGCTCACCAATAACTATGAAATAATAACAATAAGTAAAGTATTATTCGTACTTTTAGCAGCTTCCCTAGCCTCTTTTCTTGGTTCAACTGACTCCTGAATCCGTTTCAATTCTCTCTTCAAAATAAATGAAGATTTTTGCAACTCTAAGGTCCTAGATTTCTCTCCTTCATATCTCATCTTCCATTTGTCTCTGGCTACATAATATTGAAAAGAATGGACTACGTACAGCAAAGCTCTTAATAGTAGTCACCTTTCTGGTCAGGTGTTGATGATTCTTCAGGTATTGATAGAAGCAAATCCAGATCTGAAGTCTTTGACCTGAGGCTATCACTGTATTCATTTATAATATAAAATAATTTATCACATCAAAACACTGAATTCTTATTATAGAACAATACATTCAATTATTGGCCACAAATTTAAGGTTTTGCAAATAGTACTTAATTATATCTTCAAGTAATATACTTACAAGTTTCTAAATATTGTAGTTAGTTATAAGACTTATTAGAATTCTCTTACTATTCTTTTATAATTCTTTGAAGAATAGCAAATAGTTTCTCTCCTAAACAATTGAAAAAAAAGAAAGAATAGACAACAACAACATAAAAAACAAACAAACCCCTAAATAAACCATGTATGAACTATTGATGGCTAGTTGTACAGCCATTACATATTAACTACACTAAGTTGGATTGTATTACCACAATGAAACTATCACAAGAAGAGCTAGATTACTATACTACTGGAGTCTTTCAGTAGCAGTGCTAGAATAAACCACAAGCACAGCACATGCGTAATGGAGTACCAGAATTAAAGTAAGACCCAAAACTTTAGGCTTACCTGATCATTTAATTAATTTAATCCTAAGAAATTATTATTATAAAATAAAAGCATGAACCTAGCACTAGTTCACACTAACCCAAGAAGTAGTTTAAAAAGTAAATATATATGTATAATACCTTTTAAGTCATAACCTTCTAATTCGCTAACTTTTATTAGAGCATCTTCTACTGATTCTCCTTTATCCTCTGCATCAGCAGAATGTCCCAGTATCTTGTGTCCATTGTTTTGTGTAAGACTAATCTTGATAGGTGCAGGTTTCTTTGAAATATTGATATCATTAATAGTAACATTCTTTCTTTCCTTGGACATAGCCATACTATTGTTTTTCACTGCTCCTTGTTTTGGTACATCTTTCTGAAGTTTTTTCACAGGGTTTTCCTTAGTGATTTTGTTTGCATTTTCAATTTTATTGGCTTCTATTTTCCTGTCATCATTGTTGTAATTATAATGAGCATTTCCATTCTCTTTACCTTCATCTAATTCTTGACTAGAATCAGCATGGGAAGATGTTTCTAAGTGCTTATTTTTTAACCTATTGTGTGGTGCATCTTCTGTGTTCTGACTCAGAATCTGCTGCTGTTGAAGTAGTTGCTTTTGTTGTCCATGCTGCATTTGCTCCTCTCTCTGAAATTGCTGACTTTGCAGAGAAACGAGAGATTGACCAATCCCTGATTCATTTTGAGTGTGGTCCATTTTCAATTGATGTGTGATTGATTGCTGCTTCCCTTGCAAAAGTTGCTGCTGATGATACTGTTTCTGGTCTTGTTGGGGTTGTTGCTGTTGATCTTCTTGCTGCTCCTGCTCCTGATTTTGCTGTTGTATCTGCTGATTTTGTCGTTGTATCTGTTGGTTTTGCTGCTGGTAGTCCTTTTGCTGTTGCTGATTTTGTTGCTGCTTCTGCTGCTGGTTTTGTTGCTGCTCTTGATTTTGTCGCTGTATCTGCTGGTTTTGCTGCTGGTAGTCCTTTTGCTGTTGCTGATTTTGTTGTTGCTTCTGCTGCTGGTTTTGTTGCTGCTCTTGATTTTGTTGCTGTATCTGCTGGTTTTGCTGCTGGTAGTCCTGTTGCTGTTGCTGATTTTGCTGCTGCTGCTTCTGGTAGTCTTGTTGCTGATACTGAAGGCCTTGCTGCTTCTGATGCTGATGTTGCAGCTTTGGCAGTATCTCCTGATCCTGCACAAAATTTGGATTTTGTTGTCCTTGTTGAATTCTCGTCTGTTGACCATTGAGTTGCTGCTGATGGTGAATTTGTTGATGATCTTCAGAGTGGAGCAGTTGCTGCTGCTGCTGCATCTGGTTCCTGGCTTGAAACTTGCTTGGCTGCTGCTGTTGGTCATGCTGCAAATGTACCATTTGTTGTGTCTCCATCTGTTGACCAGATTGCTGATGTTGAATTTGAGATTGATTCTGAACAGCCTGGGATGGAATCTGTTGCTGGAGATTTTGCATCTGTACTTGCTGATGAGGAGCCTGAGGATGTTCTTGATGATGCTGCTGTCCCTGTTGATTAGCCTGTATTTGCTGTGGAAGAGCTTGAGGCTGTACATGCCATTGAGCCTGAGCCTGAGGTAGAACTTGGTGCTGGATAGCCTGAGGTAGAATTTGCTGCTGGAAAGTCTGGGGCTGTCCTTGGTGCTGTGGCTGTTGTTGCTGCTGGTTATTTTGAAACTGTCCTTGCTGTACTTGGAGTTGACCTTGCAGCTGGGCTTGCTGAGGTTGTAGTTGCTGTTGGATTGCTTGGGGGTGGGGCTGTTCTTGAAGTGTGAAAGAAAGCTGCTGCTGCTGACATGGCTGATGTTGAAACGATTGCTGCAATTGAGGATTATTTTGTCGTGAATGATTGTTTTGTTGTTGTTGCTGGTGCATCTGCCCATCATAAGATAAATACGGTATACTGCTAGGCATATTACCTTGGAAACTTGTAGATGGCGATGATGAATTGTTGGAAAAGTTAGGAGACCCTAGTTGCTGGTTAGCATAATTTGGTAACACTGCGGACATTCCATAATTTGTATTAATGCCTTGCCTGTCTATGTTTCCATTGTTGCTTTGGTGGCAACCATCATGAGGCGAATTAGGACTAGCCACTTGAACTTCCTGCCTAGATATACCTTGCAAAGGATTGTGGAAAGTCTGACTGACTTTCGCTGCTGGAAATCTATCAGGTGGCAAGTTGGAGTGTTCTAATATGTTTAGATTTTGATGCTCTCGAACACTATTTTCAACACACAGTGGGTGCATCCTGTTTTGATCTGATGGTACATTGCTATTAAATGAATGCTGAAGTCCATTGTATCGTGCGCTTGGTGAAATATATTCCTGAGAAGAATTCTGGTGCTGAATGGATCTCTCATATGACTGACCATTTTGTTGAGCCATAGGGTCAGCTTGGAAATGCATTTGTAGTTTGCTGTTGGGGGAACACTCAGGTAGATTTACATCCTGATGTTGTTGTAATTGCTGCAATGGTGGACTACTTCTGTGGTTGTAATCCTGAGTGGACCAATGTCTGTCTGGAAGTGGTGCATTCCTGAAGTCTTCCAGCAACTGGGATCCTGGTCTGGCCATATGGTCTCTTCTAACTTGGTGTGTGTCATTAAAACACGGCATCTGCTGCTGCCCTAATGGATAAGAAACTTCATTTCCATAATTATACTGAGGAAAAGAATGTCCAGGTGGTCTTGTAACTTCTTCAGGATGAGACCTGTGGTTGATATTTACTTGCATTGGATTTTGGCTCAGCCTATTTGCTGAACTATTCTCCCATTGTGAAGGCTTGTAAGCTTGAGGCTTAGGCCTGCTTTCCCAAGAGTGAAGGTCCCTGAGTAAAGCCATAGGAGTACCCTGCAAGGCGTGGTTATGTAAGGGTTGACCATGTCTCCACAAAGGAGGGAGTTCCAGAGGAGGCAGTGAGGGAACCTCAGCCGGCTTTTGAGGATAAAGGAGTCCCTCAAAATTTTCACATTCAGAAATATCCAATATGTATATTTCTGGATTGGGAGCCTGTGGATATACGTATAGTTTAAAATAGTATAATGTACAATACATATCAATATCCTTTTGTATCGTTCACTGATTTAACCTAAAAATGCTGCACTGATTAAAACCTATCAAGCCGACTATAAAGAAACTGCTTCATTTTGCTATAGCCTCAGGCTAAACTGCAGCCTCCGCTGAATTAAGCTCATACCAATGCCACTCACATATGGTGGAGCGAAATGTTTCACTTTCAACATGTCCTCTTGCATTTTTGATACCTGAATAAGAATTGCAGTCAATGAGCAAAAGAAACCTTTGATGGACTGATTATTAAATGTTTCACTCACCAAGGTCAAGAAGTCTCCTACTCTTCTAAGGAAAGTGAACATTTGTGGGAGTTGAGAGGTGGTGTCAAGCTGCCGTTTTATTTCATCACGAACATTTCCCAAGGACATGTCCACTCGTATCCTAAAAGTTAAAAATGAAAGTTATTTATTGTAATAGCAAGCCATATCTCAATGAGTTACTTTACCAATGCTCACTCTGACAAAGCTAATTTGTCTCTTATTGAAATTTGTAGATACATGTGTTTTATTATTATGTTTGAGGTAGACAATGAAATATTTATTCACGATAAATATAGTCTGCCTCATTGGTAGAAATATGTGTATTTGATTTTTAGTACTTCATTAATTAAAACTAATGGAAACATTTATAGTTTTACAGAATGAGGTAAGCAACCTTGAGTCTGACTGTTACATTAAAGTTGCGTGTACATGCATAATTAAATTCATAAATACACTGTAGAGATATTTTTTTTATACCTCTGTAAGTGAAAAATAATACAGTAGGACTGCAGTTATCTGAACACGCTGCAACCGAGAGGTGTTCAGCACTAATGAAGGGGTGTGGTCAAGTAATACTTCGTGTCTGTACGTGCTACTATCACATTTTGGGTGTTTGGTTAATTGAAGTGTTAAAAAAACAACAACAACAAAACAAAAACAAAAACTCCAGCAACTATCTATAATTATAATAATATGCTTGTGTGTCAGTAATGACGACGACGACCGACAATGTGTGCATTGCTTTGTATTGTTTGGTAAAGCATCATCACCCTATTATAGGTAAAGTGTCGTCACATTCAGTAGAACACGCTGGTTATTTCTAAAAAGCGGGTGCAATAGATGATGGAAGGTGGCGTAGGTTAAAGGAAGGCAACAGTACAGAAGAGAAGGTAAAAGGTGATTAATTGTAACTGAAAAAGCGGATGGAATTGGCGAGGGTTAGTTTTTAAAAGAAAGGCTAAAGTGTGAAATAGAAGACAAAAGTTTCTCAAAGTAGGGGACAGAAATGCAGGAGAGATAGACAAAGGAAAAGGTGACCCCATGACTCAAGAAGAAGAGCTGAAGATAGGAGAGGTGGGGTAAAGAAAAGCTCAGATAGTTTAGAAAAAAGAGAGCAGGAGAGGGAAACTTATGTAACTTTAACCAATGGTAGAGAATGATAACTGAGCAAGATAACTTGTGCTACTGCATTCTTACTTTGTAATACATCAAGCGCCACTATGTGGTGGGGTACTTGCTAGTTAATTATAATAGTATTATGTTAGAAGCTATTGACCTTTCCATTCTCAGAAAAATGTGCTTACTTAGTAGGGTGGGGATATTTTCTGTTCACTTGATTTTTAGTTTATAGCTATGTACATCATTAAGTAAGATAAAGTGGTGGAGATATGATAGAAGGAAGTATCCCCAAAAAGCCATCATATAGGTGTAGGAACTAAGAGTGTGTGCTGTCCCTCTCTCCCATCCTCCCCACCCACCTTGCCCCCCCCCCCCCCCCCCCCCCC
>WLWD01005770.1_pt1 | contig 29217 bp, 20 predicted proteins | sample 6712731 | NCBI WGS metagenome assembly WLWD01 (sample SAMN12718690, study PRJNA576275) | sponge metagenome | isolation source: marine sponge | host: Mycale hentscheli | place: New Zealand: South Island, Marlborough, Capsize Point | collected 2014-11-01
GAATGCAAACAAACAAAAAATAAATAAATAATTTAAAAAAATAGCCTTGTCTGAAGTACACTTAGCCTAAGCTTACTATAGGTAGTGTACTATGTATATACAACAAAAGATCAAATATAATATTGCGAATATAGAACTGCTAATTTTTGGGGGCCAAAATATATGCGTTATAAAACTTTGCGAATTTGTATTTAGTAAAATAGTATAAGTGAAGCATGGGAAGAAAAAAAAAGGCGGGGGGGGGGGGGGGGGGGGGGGGGGGGGGGGAAAGAAAACATAATTCCTACGAATATAAAAAGGCCTGATTAGAAATGCAACTAAACTTAGTGGCATCTCAAGTTACACCGAGGATGACTTTATTTTGCTTAAGGCCCAGCATCACAATTTATTAAACAACTGACTAGGCGAATACATAATATAATATTATAACAACCAATGAAGTGATAATTAAATAACTAGAAAATTAATAAATATAACTTAATAAAAAGAACTTTTTGCATTGCAATTTTAATTTACAAAGTGAAAAAAGAATTTTTCTTAATTTTTTAGAGTCAAATATACGTTATTTTTTGATATTTAGTTGATCATAAGAAAAACAATTACTGGTTGTCCAACAAGCCCTCACAAGCCACTGGTCCTGCCAGTTGGGTTCGTCTGATTTAATAATTGCCTATTAGTATGGCTTCAAGACAGATGCACGAAGCAACAAGACATGTTGCAAGCATGGGAAGGCATTGGCATGTTGGTACCACCATCTTGTGTTGTCTTAGCCATCTGACCTAGCCGACCGGCCAACAATCCACTGTGTCGGCCGGGATCTGCCCGGAATCCAATTATGTCAACTCACAATCGAATTTGGAGCAGGTAGTGGTGATAGGCCATGTTTGCATGTATGACCTTAAGAACGTGCTATGTGGTCCGCACGACTTCACTTTGCCCTCAATGTTTGTGGCAAGCTATGTGTTGTTAAGTGACCAACAGTATTTAAGAAATGCAAATGCATGTCTTGCAATATTGATGGAAACAAAAATGTAATTTTTTTTTTCACTGACGGATGGGTGGGTAACAATAAATACATGCAACTATACTAAATCTGTATTTAATGATTCACTGGGAAGTAAAGTGCATAAAGAGTTTTGGGGGTGGCATTGTTGCATATACCGCTCACTTCCACCTATTGCATCACCCTAACCACAATTCTAGAATTGTGTATCTGGCTTTTGTATGTCCAATCAAATTAAACCATAACTATAGATAGCCATTCTTGATGATGCTGAATAAGTATCAGTAAAACACCACTAGAGTCCAAAAACAAGGTAATTATGGTTGCTATACATGCACACTATATACATACATCAATAGTACTTTCAGGTTATATAGTGACCAGTAAGATAATTCAAGATAATATCACATGGTGTTATCACACACTGAATTGCACAAGCTCATTACCCTCAAATAAGCTATTAGCAAGTTATAGTGACCAGCCTAACGTATTCCCTGGTTCTTTCTCTATGCTAAAATATCAGCTGGGGTGTGAGAGTTACGCTCAGGGTAAAACAGACAATTTTAGAGCTGAGTTGGCCACCCTAGTACAAACTTCTGGCTCGTAACCTGCTGTGATATATTTCACCATATCACACTCAACTTATGTAGCTAATAAGTATCACTTATATACATTTATAATGTAAAATATATTATAAAACACTAGCATTACCTGTGAATTTAAGGCATCATCATCGCTTGAGACTTAATTTTCAGTGTGTGTTGCTTAATTAAAGATAAAAATTGTAGAAAAATTTGAATTTTCTTTCAAGTCTTCAAAAATTTGGACTTGGGTATTATTTCATTGTCTCCATATTATATTGCTAACCCCAATTCTCACTCAGGTTATTATTTGCTACTCTCTCGCCTCAAATAATTTTGCTACTAGCCAACCTGACTCCTATATTTGTTATAACTTAATGAAGCTCGCAACTTATTTCTAGAGTCCATGCCACACTACCGCAGTAGCTACAAGCGCATTATTACAACAACGCTTCAATAGCACAGACCCTTTACCTAAACATATGTCACGGATCATAGGTTACGGTTGGTAAAGGGGTCTGGCTACGCGAGACTAGCGTTGTGCCCTCCTCGAATAAAATAATTCAACGCTCCGTGAAAATAAGCTTGTGGACGCGTGACACTGACGTAGAGCGTCACTGTTTACTCAAAATATGCATTAGCTAAACTGACGTAATTAGCTAGTGAGATTGAGAATGGTAGAAGTGTCACCTTGTGTTCCTGATCTTGATAGTGACGAAGAGAGGGAGCTTATAGCAGATCAAGTATTGTAAGTATTTAAATTGTATTCATAGCTTATGGACAAATTGTATTGTTCTGCAGGACTCCCAACCAAAGAAAACGAAAATATCTTATAATGGAGCTAAGGAAGGTCAGAACTTTATTGATTGTGCTTGTATATAAGTCAGTGTTTTACTAATTACAGGGTATTTCCTTGAGAAAAATTGAAATTATATCCTATGAAAAGGTAACACATTCGTAATTATGTAGTTGCAAATATCATTGATAAAATAAAATTAGTTGCACCATTAATTCTAATTGTTTCATGTATACTTAATTAGATCATTGATAAGTTAACACAAAAAATTGATAATCCTTTTCTCTCTAAATCTCAAAAAATTCCAATAGAGTGGGATATTGCACGGTGTGAGGATACAATAGAGAAGTGGAAGGAAACCATTGATGTCAATGAAAAAATTCTGAACTTATTAAATTATGATAAAACAACGTTGGAAGATACAGAGAAACCTGCATTGAACTTATTTTGTCACTATATACGTGTAATGTTTCCTTCTGAAGTATGATACTACACATGTTCAATCTAAACATTATAGCTGCTCTAATGTTCTGTTTCCTTAAAAATAGTTGTTGTTTTTTTGTTGTTGTTGTGGTTTATGAGTAACTTTAGCATTGAGTTTTGGTATTTAAAAGTGAGCATCCTCAACAAAAGTAGACAAAACAATGTTATAAAACATTGTTACCATTTCGAACAGTATTAATGTCAGGTTAGTGTGGAAACAAGTCTGACATAAGGGACTGACTAAAAAGGTGGACTACATTTGATTTCTGCCACTTTCGAACTAAAAAAGAGGCAATAGAGCAATGATGTCCAGTGAGGTTCACGGACGAGATGTTTTGCTCCAGTGAATAATTTTTCAATTTGTTTTAGACTTAGAGTGAGTGACCCACTGTTTGCAAAGCAGGTTTGGCACAGGTAGATAAACAATATGATTTTCCTTCAAAACAAATCACTCGCCACAATATGTGCATCTCGCTCTATTTTGTCAAAATAATCTTCGGTGCCATGGATATTTCAATACTCTTTGTAGTATAAAATTATGCATTATCTGCATCACTTTTTTCACGGCAGTCACTTTTATCGTGTGGCAGTTACTAAGCAATTATTGTATATATTATATATAAATATAATATATGTTGCAGACCATTTTCAAACTACAAGCCCATTTTAAAATGGTCTGGACCATTTTAAAACAGGCAAGGCCATTTTAAAGCCAGGCTGTTTGACAAAGTGGGACAACAGCTTGCCCCTGCCTTGACGGGCACATGAATCTTGGTGATCAAGCGTTAAATCACTCTGACAAATGTGTTGCCTTGTCACCTTTGAGAAATAATGTCACAGTTCCTAGAATTTGAACTGAAATAAGTGCACAATGCAAGTACATGGAGCTTTAATTTACATGCATTTGCGTCCATACATCTTGCTGCATCATAATAGCAGTGTTTCATTAATTACTAGTGACTGTGATTTGTAAAGAACTATGAAATGTTGCAAGAGCTAACAGCAAACACTAAGACTATAACTACTGCTATCATGGGGGGGGGTATGACTAATTTATGGTCAAGTTTATTGTACAATCCTTACCAAGCTGCACAACACAAGCACATTTTTGTCTCTGTAAAGCACTTTACATTAAAAAAAATTACAGAAAATACATTGCAGTTTCTAACTTTTTTGTGAAGCTTTTAAATGACTGTCAAGAAATGTTAGACACACTCATACTGTTTTAACTGACTCATGTCTTAACAGATACAGTGGTTCAACGTGATCTAAATTTTATTGAATACCTACTGTGCTACCAGTACTATGTGTAATAGTTATAACCAATATTGAGTTTGTATAATATGATTACAAATCCCAAGACACGAGGGTGAAGCCCAAGTTGCGAGGGTTTGTGAATTGCAGTACAAACCAATTCTTATTGGTTTATAATTTTATAGCCCAAGGACATAGACACCGAGGCAGGGTTCTGTTCTTAGTTTATTAATTTTTTTTTTGATGGAAGTGAGCCAGAAAAGCAGGACTACAGATGATTATATATAACACATAGAGTAAAAAGAGAAAATGTATTCTTCCTTTTAATTTAATGTGTCCTGTGTAATTTATAATATAGTTGAAATTGTTAATAAAAGAATGTGGTTATGGGCATAATAGCCTGATTTGGATCATATCACTCCATCGTTGGTAAAGAGAAATAAACCCTCCTTTCGAAATTCCATCGTAATATATTTCCCCTTATTTTTAGTGACCTTTCTGTAATGAATCTGTTGTGCACAGAGCTAGCTGGAAAAAGAGATTACTCTGAGCAACATAATTCATTAACATCTAACTTGTTGTTTGTTGATCTTTGTATCTGTGTGGGTGAATACTTTACAAGAGGGTATTCAAATTAGTGAAATGTTTGGTTTGAAAAAACTCATTACATATTTATGCATTTCTCACATTGTAATTTGTGTATTTACCTGTCGTTTTTTCCTTTTTGGTCTGACCATGAGAACATAGCCATGTCTACTGAATGACCTTGCCTAGATGACTGCGACTCACCTTACTCAGCTTTCGTTAATGCTCTAATAGATTGATAGGCTGTAGCCCGTCCTATAATTATAAAGGCATGACTACTCTGTATTCCTGCACTAGTTATTTGTGAGTGTGAGAGCTTTTTTTAAATTTTCATTTAAAAGAAGTTTATTGTGAGGTCTCTTCAGTTACATTTGATGGACACGGGACAGATGCACGCACAAACAATCAAGTGTGTTTTTAATAGGAAGTGGGCCAGACCATTTCCAAACCTCAGACTGTTTTAAAATAGGCCAGACCATTTAAAAAAAACAGGCCAGACCACTGGCCAGACTATTTTAGAACAGGCTGGTTAAACTATGCAAACCATTTCGAAGGGTGTCAAACCCTTTTTAAAAGAATCAGATCATTAAAATGAGCCAGATAGTAAACCTGGCAAAAAAAACAACAACAACAACAAAACTGCTAAATGTAAATAGGGCAGTTGCCAAAGCAGACCCAAGACACAGAACTCTTGTGTGTTCATAAGTATTTTTGTCTGAATAGAACTATTTAAATAAAATTGAAATAAAACAGATGATCTTTTAAAAAGTTTGTTAATCTGAACTTCACTAATCCAAGCAATTTGGGCATGTCAATCCTATTAAAAACATACTTGATTGTTAATGCAAACATTAACTGTTATGCTAGTGTGCTCATTGACATATTGTTCATAATTTCTTACAACAGTATGTGGATGCAACATGCCAATACATGTAGCTACATTAAATGCACAAGTATACCTACTAAGTTATTGCAAAATAAAATTTAATTTATACAACCCAAAATATCAATTAGCAATACAATTAACTAGACCGAAAAGAATAGTTAGCCGCTTAATCTTAAAAAATTAAAACATATTTCAAGCTTGTAATTAAGTTTGTCATAAATTTGAAAGGAGTTATAACTTTTGAAGATCATGCTAATATTTTTTGTTGTTGTTATTCCTTCCAAAAATATTAGATGTACACATTAAATTGTTTTGATAAGAGTTTGTGTCATCTTTGCATGCAAGAACAGAATCTGTTCCCTATCTACTCCAATAAACCAATTGTTGAGATGAACTCAGAGTGAGGCTGCTCAAACCACTACAATGCTGACTGATACTATGGGCTGAGTTCAAAATGCTGGCATATATATGTATATATATATATATATATATATACAGTAGACCCTCGCATATCTGGGCCTGCCTAGGCCAGAGCACACACCACAATTACAGTGTACTTTTGAATTGTAGCAGTCCAACTGCTGTCTTTATCTCCCAATCTAGGTCTAGCACTTCTGAGGCTGCTCTGTGGGTGGTAAGTTGTACTGGTTAGCTATGATTAACTTCATTACAGCTGATCTGTGGTTACAATTGTCTGAGCTTCTGAACTTGATAAAATAGCAAAATGAGGAGAAGTTGCAGATATGACAAATGCTTGCTGTGGTAGAGCGACAGCAGGAGAGTACTCCCACATCAGCGTTACTGTTGAAGCAGATAAGAGATTTAGCTGTCATCAAGAGAAATGCAAGTTTAAAGCAAATGACTTTAAAATCATTCATTATTAATAATAATTAACTCTTTCATTCACATAAATCATCAAAAAAATCATTAAAAACTCATTTTATGAAGAGGCTCCATACATATCCAGAAATTTCACGTATCTGAACCAGGATCGGTCCCATATCGGTTAGGATATGAGAGGGTCTACTGTATTATATATATGTATATACATATATTATAATACTGGTACATATAGGCATCACAATTTAATATTTTTTTGCCTCACCAATTTAATATTTTTTTGGCTCACCAGATGGTGAGGCAAAAAAATATTAAATTGTGATGCCTATACCAAACATTAAAGTAATGGTGGCCATTATATTTTAGAGCCCCACAATACTCATTGTTGATGTAAAGCTGATGCTTCACTAACATTATTAAGCAGGGTTGGCTCTGCTGTTTTAAATGGTTGGTCAGCAACATCTGCAAAATACACATAATGCTGCATTGAATGGTTTGCCTTAAAGAATTTCAGAGCTTTGATAACCATGATTGCATACTATTTAAACATCCAGTATGGGAACCTGACATTAGCTTTATTCATTTACAGATGCTAGTGTTTTTTTAATGTTTAATATTATTATCAATTTATTCAAATGGCTCAATATATTTTATAAACACTAAAACATTTTAATACATGTTCAATGATAACCAAGTCATTTCTCTAACTATGACTATAATGTGTAAATAAGCAAATTTGATATGTTCCTCATTGTTGCTAAAATTTCACTGTTTGTATGCAGTAAACTCCAACTTTTTCATCATATCAGCAGAACTTCCATAAAATCCAAGGATTTTCCAGAAACGAAAATATCTGGTTTAGTAGATCCCCCATAGCATCCACAAACATTAGACCTTCCTCTGTAAATAGTATTGACAGTGAGTTTATTTACATAAAGGCCATTACTTGCTTCTCTAATTTGTTTAATTTGTTCTCCTCCACTTAATAATAATGACTGTTGCCTGTCTGTTCTGTTGGATGACTCCTTAAAGCAAGAAATAGTGAATTTATAAATACTGGATAGTATTTACATAGAACTACTGAAACCATGTCGCATAGTGTTTTCAATTCAGGAAAAACAAATACCTATACATTTAAATGCCAAGTATGACTCCAGAATATGAACTTCTATCTACAGTGATATGAAACCTTGAAATCACACTTGGATTTTAACATGTTTTGTGACCACTTTCCTATTGTGATTTCTTCAGAATAAAGTATTCAATATAAGCCTTCAACTTTACAGTAAGTATTACTGTAGCTACTTTATAACAATGAGTCCTGATAGCCAGTAGATGACATCAGTCTATTTGTTTGCAGCTTGCACAAATGGAGTATAGCTATATGGAGGTATCACTGATATTTTTTTTTGAATGGCAAATGTGTGTTCCATCAGAAAGCCATGATTATTATGGACACTTTCAAACACAACAATCAAATCTTATTTCCAGAGAGTGGTAGTCAAATTTAATGAGCATTAGCTAGTTAGTTTAAAAATAAAAAAGCAGACCCTAAATACTTGGAAGTGGCACTTATTAACCTCAATGAAAATAAAAATGAAAAGTTCAAAATGATAATATTAATTTTTTTTTTGCTCTATCCACGCTACTGGGTCCAGAACTTATCTTGCCTTATTTAAAAAAAGTCTTTCTTTTCGTCGAAGAACGTAAATTGCGAGGTGCTTGGTAAGGTGTCAACATATTGAAAGACGTTATGTGCAGAACGGCTGACTACCCTCACCTTTGACCTCGTTGTTTAAATTGCTGAAAGACCCACAGAATCCCACACCTAGGGTGCATTATGCTACTGGTGGGTGGTGATAACTGAGAAGAGGACTACAACGGCAGGAATTCACTTATGCTGTGTGATAACAAGTTAGTGTACTAAATACTGTGATGTGTAGTGTGGAATAGATAGCTAATGAATTGGATTTAGGGTTATGGTGAATGACAGATTATTTGCCATGACAAAAAACAACAACAGAGTTTTCCTTAAGCATCTCTCCCCTCCCCCTCTTGTAAAGCATGTAACTGTATGAACTAATCATTTCTGCTGCCAATTCATTTCTGAAAGTGTGGGTTATTGAATATAATTTTATATTATTGTAGTATGAGTAATAGCATGGGTAACCGTGTTATTAGGGATCAATAGCACTCGTAAAGCAATTGAAATAGCACTCGCCGAGCAGGGTTTCATACAGGATTTTTTTCGGGCCACACATTTGTTTGACCACACCCAGTTTTGCTGAAACCACACCTATTTGATTAAAAATCGTCTCGGGTCTAGAATTAGTTACATTAGTGACATCAATCTTGGAGGGAATATTCTAGCCCCTACCCCCCCTCTCCCGTATGAAGCCCTAACCAAATACTGATATACGTGTATGCTATTAAACGTGAAGGTCGCATATAAAAGGGCGTAGTTGGGGACATATTTTGCGATAAATGGAAAATAGCGGCTGACAGTTTTTGTCATCGACTTCCTGAGACCATTTTAGTAGCTTTACAGCAACTTAAAGCTTGGAAACAATGTCACATATAAGTCATGAGCATCTTAACTGAAGACAAAACTTTAAACAAACAAGAAAACAACAACAACAAATGGCGGGCTCTAAATAAAGAATGAAGAAAAGTACTGTTTGCAGATAAATTCAACTGCAAAAGATATACAGCGTGCTATCAGAGTTCTGCAAGATACTATCCTGAGGGTTCATCTGCAATCAAGAAATACTTTGGTACATACACACGGCATTGATAGATGGACTTGAGTATTACTCACATGATTACATATAACTGTTGTTTTTTTTTAGTTAGTGCACTCGTTGTAAACGTGGTGTGGATCAACTAGAAAGGATAGTGAGCTATAATGGAAGGTTCTCTCTGTGTGGCTACTTTTTTTTAATTTGAATAGAAGGAGCTAGAGGTCAAAGGGCATGCCAGGGATTCTTCCTTTTATACCTGGACCTCCGGAAGGAGTTCAGAATGTGGTAAACGAGGCCACAGATTTTGCGTACGGAGAATAGCATTGAATTATAAATGCAACCTCTACGTTTATATGAATCTGCATAGTGTGTGACCCCCTGTACCCCCACCCCCCCCCCCCCCCCCCCCCCCCCCCCCCCCCTCCACTTCCATCACCATCCCCCTTCACTTCCATCACCCTGTCACTCTAAGCTCAACTTAATAATTTGACGGAGGCATATTTTGCCTACTTTACCTGGAGATGTTCCCATTTATTGGTAAAGAAAACCTTCAGTAATGTACGTTACAGTGCACCAATTATTAAAGTCACTAATGATTTTTGCATTGTTTGATACCGAAAGGGGGACACACCTTTCCCCTTTCTTTAAACTAAATTCCCCCACCCTCTTCTCTTCCTTAAGCTGAGTTTCCCTTTCTTGTGAGTGAGTAGAGACATACAATTTCAGAAGTCACAGCTGGCACGGGGTTGAAACAGTACAAAAAAAAAGGAACTTTATATTGGATCACTATTTAAGGTTTAATGGTTACTAAGTGCTGACTTACACAGAGCTCTGTGAGGCACTATATCTTGTGAAGGGTTAAATTATCGTGATTATTTCTCGCCAATTGATACGTCTCTACTAGCACTATTAATTTACCCATAATACTATCACTTGATGAAGTTATTTGTTTGTTGTTGTTTTTTTTCCAGTTAATGGGCATCTGCGTAATTGAGTGAGGAAAAGGAGATGTTAAGTAATGATATCACCTGCTCCTACCCTTTACCCTCAGCTCAGCTTTTCCAAATGCCTCTGCTATAGTTTTGCATTAAGTGTTGACCTGATTCATCTATTTAAATAACCCCCCCCCCCCCCCCCCCCTGTAGTCCCACAAAGTTTGGTTTTAAAAACTCAATATTATGATACTGGCAGTGCATTTCTCCTCCATGCTACAGGCTTCTTCACAGCCCCAAGTTTAGAATAGGGGAAGGAACTGAAGTTTGTCAGTGTGTGTCTATATGTCAGGCAATTTTTTTTCAAAGATATGGTTTGAGTGGTGTAGGAAGTGGGGGGGCATAATATTTTGACACAACTTAAAAATGTGATATCTCGCATGAACACCTGCAAACCACATGTTTGTAACAAAAGGAGTCCATCTGAATGGGCAAGCAATGTGGGCCTTCTCGGCTTAACGGCAGGACCGCACCTGATGACAGCACAATTTAGTTGTTGCCACCAGAGTAAGTATCTTCCTATCTACCCTCGGCAAACCGACGCCCACCCGTAGATTTTAGGACTGAGTAGTAGGTTAAATTACTTAAATCTAAACCTTGGAAGACACGAGACTGAATGACACAACTATTTATAATGACACAAACTCCTCCTTCTACTAGCCCTAGCCCTAGCCCTAGCCCCTAACACAAAATGCTGTAAAGTTCTGGCACTACTACAAGCAAACAACCACACAAACACACGCTATCTAACTGCACAAACAACTCGTGACTCATCAACACAATAAACACCTAGCTATACAAGCTACTTGTAAATGATACACAAACACATATCAGTCTCTGATACACACACACACACACATACACACACACACACACATACACACACACACACACACACACACACAATGTTATCTTCTCTCTTCTTTCTTCTCTCTTCTTCTTTTACTTCATGTGGGCATGCCCACAAGCAACACCCCATTTCTGTAATTACAGCAAAGTTAGTGAAGCCACCCAACATTTTGATGCCATGTTGTACAGGATTCCCCTGATAGATGCAAGCACAATGTTGCAATCATTGGTACTCTCTGTATCACATGCACATACATAAACAACTGTGGCATGTAAAGTCATTGAGAAAATGATAGTTTCAATTATTACGAATTATTGTATCAGCCCATGAGTAAATTGTACACTTACACATACATATGTGTACAGTATAAAGTGCCGTTGTGGTCTCTTTTATTCATCTTAGTAAGAGGCACTTTTCTTGCTTTTTTTTTTTTTTACGTTCTTACATTCATAATGTATATTTTAGTTTTCTAATTAAGCATTCCTATTTAATGGTTATTATTGAGACCTTTATCGAGTAGAGATGAGCAGTGTAACAACAAGTGCTGTACTGTACTGTAGTGAAAACAACATTGCATTCCTGAAAGGAGCACTGAAACTTTGGTAACATGTGATTACTTTCCCTTCTGTGTTACAGGTTTGAGATGCAAGAGTGTCCAAGGAATTGCCGTGGATACGTTTCCAGTCACGATTCAATCCTTGTTTGAAGGAAAATCTACTGGAGTATTGAAGACAACTAAACCTATCACTGACACTGTCATAATCCAACTCTTTAAGAGCTTCTTCATACTGGAAATTTACAGTATTTTATTTTTATGGAATAGTTCATTAGTATTTTGTCAATGGCTTTGAGAATAAAGTTGTCTAACTAACATAGTACTCAAGGTTTCTTCAGTTAGTGACCTCTTAGTTGCTGCCTTGAGTCATCAAGTCGATTGTACTTAAGTTGTATTTAACTAGTAATACAATGCTACCATTTACTCTAACGTGGGGGGAGGAGGAGGCGGCCCAGGACAAGTACTATACACTGCTCTCACTGTCGCTACTAGATACGTACACATGTGGATTGCTCCTCAGTTTTGGTCTGTTGACTTAAGAATATGTGTCACACAGTATAACATTTGCTTCAACTTTTAGAATAAACAGTCACGTCCAAAATTGAAGCTACACCCTTTGATTGTTGTGTGAACAAGTATTATAATTAAGAAACTACAGTTGCAAAATATTGATGTGTACCCACAGCTACTTTTCCGAGCGATCATGTACTTCAGCATGATTGAGGTGCATGTATGTACTTCAGCATGATTGAGGTGCTGCTTGAGGTGGGTCTGTTGGCGCAGAAATGGTCAGCAACCGCAGCAATGGTCAGCCATATGCGCATGCGCGCGTGCTTAAGGTTCAAAGTTCATATAGTCGCCGCGCTCTAAGGTTAAAGGTGAGTGTCAGCCGTTCTGCACATAACGTCGTCCCAACAGATTTGTACGCTGCTGGTAAAGCCGTAGAGCCAGACCGCACACTATTGGTAAAGGGTTGGTTACGCGAGAAGAGGTACAAATGCTTCTTTAACAATAATACAAACACCTTGCTAGTCATCACTTTGAGAACACTTACGTTATTATACCGGTTAGGCGGTAATTTAGCCATTGGTACGTACTAAAACCCGGGACGGGACGGAATGGGACGGAACTGGACGGAACAGGACGGAACGGGACGGATTGGGCACCAAAGTTACGTCTTTCCATTGCGATGAGGGCTGGCTACGGCGCGTAAGTAGGGGGGTGCTCCGGGTAAAATTCTGACTTGACTGGGGGCAAACTGAGCGTGGTTGGTCGCGTTAGAGTAAACTTGTTTGTATTTTTGTTTTTAAACGTAACTCTGTCATTTGTTGGTTGGTGTGAGTAATAATCTGTGGTGTTTCCAGAAGTTACACGATTACTTCTTATAATATGGATCTTCAAATGTTTCAAGTAAGTCTTTAATTTTATCTAATTAGAATTGCTTACTCTCTAGTACTTCTAAAAATAATTTTAGCTTGGGTATTCATTTTGTGTTAACTTCTGACTAAGGAGACAATCATAAAATCATACTGTAACAACTGTTATTATATTGTGTCTTTTTCAATTCAGAAACAATCCAATGTGCCTTTATTATTGTTTTGGTGGTCAGTGATTGGATTTGTTACAGTGGATAATTCTGCTCAGTCAACAATTGACTGCTCTACAATTGCTGGAGCTCAACAACCAAGAAATCTCATCAACAGTAAATATTACTTGCTGTCAAATGGATCACTGTGCTGCCCTGCTAAAGATTGTCAATACTCTGATTACGATATGAGAGAGCTGTGTGGAGATAAAGGTGTTGTGAAGGAGCCTTGCTACCACTGCTTCACCTGTGGGAAAGTGAAGGGAGAGTCCTGTCATGGTAACCAATTCCGACACGGGCAGTGTAGATCTGGACTGGGTTGCATCAATATTAATGGAACTGTGTTGGAATTTCAATATGATGAAGGAGTTTGTACCAACGAGGGAGGACGTCCAAGTAACCTATCTCCTGGACAGTCTTGTGGTGGAAAATTTAATTTTTATGGTACCTGTGAGCCACAGAGTAGGTGTTACTTAGATCATGGCAGGGACAGTGGAAAGTGTGCAAAATATGGTAGGTTTGTTAATCAGACAGTCCAGCAACTATTCAATGTAATAAAGTCGTTCTATAAAAAGTGGATTCCAAAGGATACACATTGTTGTTTTTATTTATTTATTTATTTTGGATGAGGTGGGGGAGGGGGGGAAGGAAAGAGAGGAAGGTAGTGTGATGTAGCCAGACCCTTTACCCAGTGATTGCTATGCAGAGGGAAAGGGTCTGGAATCATGCAATATATTGAGTTGTTCCTACCGCTACAGTATTTCTGTAGTGATGAATATTGTTAGTGACGCTTAACACAATTGGTTGGAACAACTTGATGTATTACATCCAGACCCTTTCCGTCTGTGTAGTGATCAGTGGGTAAAGGGTGTGGTATGCCAGACTAGGGCGGGGTGGGACCTAGATGTAAAAGTTAGGTCCTGTGTTAAAATTTCTAGCTGCTTACTACAATAAATAAAAGATACTGACTTGTTATTTCTACTGCCATAAGTACAGCAAAATGAATAAATTTATGACAGAAAATGTACGTTATAAACATCTCACTGCAGCCTTCTATTACTAGGTTTATGTAATTAAGCAAAATTTTGGGGGGCACAGCCTCTATTTCCATAGCAGCCTTTTATGAATTATTTATGATAGTACAGTATTTCTTGTTTCTTGGCTTTTTTTTGTTAACTGATTCGTTTATTGTATTGTATGTCAATTTACTGCACCGTTTAGTAAGTACATACCAATAAAATCAAATTGTGATAAATACATACTAATAAAGTTAAACCATCTCTACTATCATGAATTACATTTTAAATGTTCTTGTTTATAAAGCAAGGACAAAAACCTTGAACCAGGAGTGTGGTGGAGCATATGGAGTGCTGGGTAGATGTAGAAAGGGATTACGCTGTACTGCAAATGAAGATGAGTTCTTAGATGGTGTGTCTATCACTGGACTTTGCTTCCATAGTGGTAAGTGAAGATACTACTGTAGTTTAACCAGACATTGATAAGGTATATATATATATAATATATATTATTATGTATAAAGTTTTGATATGCGGAAGTATTTCACGAGAAGGCTAATTAAAATTTTTAATTTCAGGTACTCCAGTGTGTTTCAAGGATTGTAGTAGCCGGGCTCGTGTGCAAGTGTGTGGGGACAATGGCAAATGGTATGAAAACATTTGTTACTTGAGGCAGAGTAACTGTGGTCTTTCACCTGGTCAACGCAGGGTACGAAGGACTCGCCAACAAAGTACATGTTATCAAAAAAGTAAGAATTTAATAAGCTAGTTCCCCCCCCCACCCATGTTATTCATCTTCCTACTCCGCTGCAAAGTTAATGAGTTTCTGAAACAGAATTTTTGGAATCAATGATGTTTTTTTACTATGTAGATACTTCTCAAATGTCAGCCAATGAATTAAATTCACTTCTTTCCCTGTTCGACATGTAGAAAGATTTCCAAATAAGTCCCAAAAAGAGATAGTCACATATTAATTTAACATTGATGTAAATTTTCATGTAACTTTATAATTTAATTGAAAATCTAGTTTCAAGTTCCTAACAGTTTTTATATCCATTAAAAATTATGAATTAACTACAGTTTACTGCGAATTCTAATGAAAAGTATTTCTTGCTATTAATGTAGCTAATCAAGTATTAAATATACTACTACCTGTATTCTATTGTATTTAGCATCAACTATATGGTAGTTTTTATTAGCTAAAATGTTTTTGTGGGAACGTCCCCAGACAATTCATGAGACTGAGAGATACACTTCCTGGAAATTCTTTTTTTTTCTTTCCAATTCAAACAGTTGCAGGGAGTGGTTACGGTGAGTGAACATTTGGGCCGCGATGGGTTTGAAAAGAAGTGCACAACATTCTACTACTAATTGGAAGGATAGCTTCAAAACTGGTCACTTTAGTTTTACTGTCTATTTTATTTATGTATCAATAATTTTATTGTTATTAGAAAATGAGTTGTGATCAATATTTGTAAATACCATAGGTAATACCTTCTAAGAAAGTGTTTCAAATACAACTCGGCACAAGGTGTAAATTTAACACCTCACAGAGTGTTATATTAAAATACTTTACCTGGTGTTATAGCATCTGGAATAGGAACCACACCCATGTGAAATATGTGTCACACCCACCTGGAACATGTGCCACACCCATCTGAAACAAGTGCCACACCTATCTAGAACACAAGCCACACCCATCTGGACACATTCATCTGAAATGTGTTACACTTCAAGAATTAATATCACATTGCATGCATCTATAATAACTGCAGTATATGCTACACATACTGGTACATGTGTGGAAGTGAATTGCAACATTGACTAAACATGTGCTTGATACAAGAGAATTGTAGCAAGTACACTTCCAAACACAATATCTGCAAAAACCAAGTGTGTGCTCACATATAGTGCTAGCTATTAGAATTTTCTGTATGTCACAACATGCACCATGCCTAATAATGTGTAGTCAACATGCACAAGGCTTGCAAATTAGAGAATATTGTAAAATTATCCATTACGTGGTACAGAAGACTAGTTAGGAATAGAGCTAGCAAGTCAATGTACTAGAACCACTGCAAACTAAACCTATCCATATACACACACAAATGCAATGCAAATTCTCTTGCTACCTCTAGCAAGTCACACACACCTGGCACAACCAGCCTGTGTACTAAGCAGGCACTGTGAATGTGCAAGCAAAGCTCCTGGAGCCAGCTCGCAGGAGAACAGGCCTTTCCTTACAACAAGTGGTGTGGGCACCACCTGGACTATTGCTGTTTCATGAGAAAAGGCCTTGAATTTGCACCCCAGCAAATGCCAGGTCCCCAATCACAGCTGGGCAGACTGGTGGGAGGCAGATGGAAAACCAGATGGAATGTTACCTGAGTGGGGGCTTGAACTCACGCTGAGCCAAGGACACAACCACAGCACAGTCACCACATTTAAACACACACACACACACACACACACACACACACACATACACACACACACACACACATGGGAGATGGAGGGAGAGATATGGAAAATTGTGCTAGCTAGGCATTACAATATTTTGGTTATAGACACACTTTGACACTCACAAAGTCTGATGCATTGTTGTGTACTAAATTATGTCAACTCTCTTCCCATAGATAATTATCTAGGAGTTTGCTTGGGGCATTTTTTTCCCATGTCACCCAAATAATTAGTTTACTAGCAGCTTTACTCTGAGTAAAAATAATATATTTTAGTTTTAGCTTATTTACACTCATGATGTGTAGGTATGTTCTTGTGCTATATATAAATTTGTGCTTTATAAATTTGGTAATTAAATGTAATTATGGTAATATTTTCAATTAATTTTTTTTCCTTACAAAGCTACTCTATAGCTGAAATTATGCTACTAAAGTGCTTCATTTATATAGTAATATGGCTGTTTAAAGTAAAAAATGGCCAAACCCAGAAAAAATTTGTGTAGAAGTAAATTTAGTATCAATAGAAGCAGAATTGTCACAACAACGGTCAAAGCCCACCTGAATCCTCTTTGGGGAAAAAAAGTTAAATCTATTTAAAGTAGGAATCAATTAGCAGCAGTAATTGCCTGCTCATGCATGTATTGATGATATAGCAGCTGTGATTAAGTAGATTATTAGTATTTACAAGTGTGCTGCAGTTCATGATGGCATAACAACTGCCACCAAAAATTTTTAAAAAAACAAAAATTGCATTCCTGTGTCATTAGATCTAACTGCCACAGATTATAATATTATGAGCATACAGAAAAGGTTAGGGCAATAATTCATAGACACATAGAGCATTTGAGATGCTTTAATTAAGAAATGTGTAAATCACTGATCATTTGAAAAACCCAACGATACTTTTTTCAAGGTTGATTGCTATTATTCAAAGAGAAGACAATGAGGCTTCACTCCAAAATTAGCAGAAGCCCTCCACAGTTCCACCGAAACTTTCACACTAGACAGGGTTTTTTTTAGGGGGGGGCAGGGGGGGGCATTCGCCCCCCCTAGAGGATTTTGTGCCCCCCCTTGAGCATTTGAAATGAAATTTCATTATTCTAAATAGACCTGTGTGACTATGTACTGCATTTTTTTAAATTATTATATCCATTAGTCTAATTATTAGGCAACAAACAATTTTATTTAAGCAAAATATAAGTGTATTTATACAGCAATACGTTTATACAGCAATACATTTATACAGCAATACGTCTAGTCTTTCTGTTCCAAATATCGATTACACTTTCTACAATGTCATCTGGAAGTTCTTCAGGCATTTCTATTGCTATTCTCATCAGGTGAGCTAGATTTTGTTCTCCAAGACGACTCCTTAGCCTTGTTTTGATCATCTTCATTTGGGAGAAGCTTCGTTCCACAGATGCTGTCCCAACAGGAATCGAAAGGCACACCTTGGCAAGGTCACTGAGATGGGGAAACATCTGTACAAGCATGCTGTTGGTAGCTAATTCCATCAGCAATTTCGTATTGTCTTCCTTAGGCCGAGTAGTGATGTATCTCCTGAATGTCACCCACTCTGTGCGAATGTCAGAGGAAACTAAAGCTGGCACGGTAAATTCCTCTCCCTCTACTGACTTGGCTGCAAGTTCCTTGCCGTAGTGGTCCTCAAGAACACCAAGGAATTCATCCCCATATGACGACAGATCAGGAGAGTCTTTTTGTGGTAGCTTTGAAGAGTCAAAGATACTAAATGATGCTACAATATCTTGGGAAGAAAATCTCCTCGAAATATTTTCTTTCAAGTCAGTGACGAAGGGTTTAGCCACTTTATCTTGAAAGGAAGTGATAGATTCAGAGTCAATTATTGCGATAGCTTGAAGCTCATCTTGGGCATCTAGTAGCTCCAGCACCCAATTTGCAGCAGGTAACAAAGATTCATGAAGAGTTTGCAGAGTAGAATCAACCAAACCAGAAATAGCGGTCAAGTCGAGCTTTTCTGCTTGAAGACATCTGCTTAGTTTAGCAACTTGGGGCAGCACGAAGTCAAGGAGGTAGATTGCCATCACAGTAGACTTCTTTGATAGAGCTTTGTTGAGCCCCAGTGCTTCTGGCTCATGTGTTTGCTCATAGAAGGTCTCAAGAGCAATCACAATGGAAGCATAGCTCTTTTTCACTGCCTTGACACATTGTTCATGAGCTAACCAACGGGTGTCGGACGGTTTGGTGACCTTCAGTTCAGGTAGGTCAAGCACACGCTGTACACTCTTCAGGTGTTCTGCTCTTTTGGGAGAGTAGTGAAAAAATTTCCATAGAGTGAGCAATGTCTTGTATACATGCTCAATTCCAGGAGTGTGGTTTGCAGCTTGAACACAAGCAAGTTGGAGTAAGTGGCAATGGCAGTGAACATAGAGAGCTCGAGGAGAATTCTTCTTGAGTCTCGCCTGGACTCCAGTTCTGACTCCAGAAAACGTTGCTGCTCCATCAAACCCCATTCCGACAAGCTTAGTAGGCTGAATACCCTTCTGCTTGAACCAGTCAGTCAAAGTGGTATAGATAGATGCAGCATCAGTTTTTTTTCAATGGAATGGTGTCAAAAAAATGTTCAACGGGTTCTCCATTTTCCTCCCAACGAAAACAAAGAGAAAGCTCTTCGATTGTTGATATATCTGTGGATTCGTCAGCCATCACACTATAGAAAGGAGCCTTGCGAAGGCGTTTGAGCTGAGATTCTTCTACCCACAATCCCAGTGCCTCCAGAAAATCGGAAACAGAATCTGTAGAGGTGTAGGTAGCATTTCTTGCAGATTTTTCAGTAAATTGTTTTAAATCATCACCACAAGACACAATCAAATTAACCAGAGCAGCAAAATTGGTGGTGTGAGGAATGTGATTTCGTGCAAGGAAGTGAGTACATCGCAAAAGTGCCTTAATTCCTGTTTCTGATCCTCTGCTCTTCTGTGACACTCCGCAGTTGCTCTAAAATGGATACTTCCTTCTTAGTAGCCAGCAATTCAGCTTCGGAACGGCGAATGTGAGTATCACTCTTTGCATGGGCACGCATCTTCTCAACCGCTTTTTTCCAATTTTTTAATGGCTTTGTAATCCATGCTCCACCTGTCTTTTGAGAAGGATGATGATCGTACTTTCGACAAGTTTTGCAGAATGCTCCGCGGTAATTTTCATCATATTCTAACCAAAGAAACTGCTTTTCCCACTTTTTGTTGTACTTCCGCTGGCCTGATTTTGTTCTATACTTCGACTTAGCTCTATAGTTAGCCGTGCTGGAAAGACTTCTTTTAGTTGGAGGTGGCTCTAGGCTTTGGCTATCAGAAGACAATGGCTCCTCATCTTCACTGCTACTACTAGTAGATGCTGGTGTAGAAGACTGCTTTGAAGTGCTTGCACTAAAGTAATGCCGAATATCCATCTTCTCAAGACTTCTTGAACTAACTAACTAAGCTACTCAAGCACAGACTTATATAGGCTGACAGGGTTGTGCCAGCATTTGCAAGCACAACTGTTGTGGTTGTGCTTGCAAGTTCTGGCCTGGCAACTGTCTCCAGTTTGTGTACAGCTATTGCAGGTGCAAACAATCATAAAAAGGTGTCAATATGACATGTCAATTACATTACTTTTCACCCTTTTTTTGCAAGGTCACTGCTATTCAAGCTGGATCATGCAGGCACACACACACTTAAGCAGGCACACACACATTAATAATTAATACAGGCACACACACAATTAATGCATGCACTCTGACACATGCATGCCCCCCCTTGCTAACAAAAATCTCTATTTTGCCCCCCCTTAGCAATTTTTCTAAAAAAATCCCTGACTATGTTCATTACACTAATCATGCTAGCATATGCTAGTATTTATGAAATCACTTATTATGCTCAAAGTCATGCCAGCTTAATTTGCCAACCTTAATGAATAGGTACATTTAATCATGAAAAAAAAAAAGAAGAAGAAAGTGACTCACGAGAAAAAATGAAAGTACAAAGACATTTTAGCTATTGATAGATTTACATAATATACTGGACTGCTCTGCTTTGGTATGCTACGAACTTGGCCTGCCATATTATAAGGGCACAAGTAGTAAAAACTCTGACTCAGCATATCAATAAGTCAAGGTGCATTCTATATAGAAGATGCAATTGGTGTTGGAGTACTAGAAAAAACAACAATGAACAAAAAGTGATTGCTAATATAATTTACAGGTAAGAAATACAGTAGATAAAAATGAGCGCTCATTCTGAAAAATTGGGGGTTCATAGGACACCAATCTAGCCCCCCCCCCCCCCCCCCCCTACAAGTGGGAGAGTATTGAGCAGGTTCCCAGTTTATAGCTGTAACTTGCTGATGTTGCATCATCACAACAAGTTTGCCTCTGGACAAGTAGAAAACTGCATTCACCTCATGAGAATTTAGGTATAGTACCCACTTATTCAATATAACTTATACTATGAGCCATTATTACAAAATTTATATGTATATAAACTGTAAAACCACTTTGTTAAAAACAATGAGTAACAATTAAAAATTGAGTTTTCTACTAAAATGCACAGTAGTGTTCCATTAAATACACATAATTTTGACAAAACTGGACAAAATAACTAAAATAAGTTTGCTTGTGCTATTCATTACATGCCTACTAACTTGAGGCAGTCTTCACAAGGCAAGTTAATGTGTGGTCCGCAGCCATTGAAGTTGCAGTACACGTAGTTAGATCTACCTTGCCACCTCTCACCAAGATTGTGAGGCTTGGATAAAACCCTGCAAGCAGCACAGTTGGGCCCACTGTTGGGACCACACCGATTAATATCAGAGAAAGTAGGTTGATTGTGGGACTTCATCACTCCATTGTTCCTGCCACAGTAGAACATTCCATGGGAAGATTGTTTAGGTTGATAATCTGATCTCTCACTTGGTGAGTAAATCATATTCAATGCTATTTTGTCCAATTCGCTCATTTGTCTATTTTCGCTGTGAACTCTGCTTTTTTCTGTTGTGTCTCCTTTGATGTAAAAGTAATGTCCAACTTTGTAGAGCATGATGCTATAACGGTCAAAAGGAGTAAGAGGTTTGTAATATTTGTGCTTAACTATACTTTCATCTTTCTTGCTGTGATGGTAGACCACTATATAATGACCACTGTCTCTTCTTTGCTGCTCATGCTCGAACCCTAAGGCATGCAGTAACTCGTGAGTAGCCGTTCCTTTTCGTCTAGCTGAACTGTAATCTTCGGTCAGAAATATTTCAACTTTACATCTTTCATCACCTTCAGAAAACCTCAAGCTGCCAGATGTCTTTGAATTTTCATTCACCATGGTGACATTTATATTCACCGATTTAGACGATGTTGGTACAAATTTCAAGCCAGGTGCAGCTAGCTCTATTTCTCGTATCCCATATTCAAGGGCTCTTGTCCATGGAGCTGACAATTCTTCATAATTGATCGTGACATGCAATGGCTTCTTGCAAGGACCTTCACTGGTAAGGTACATTGATCTATACATTTCTTCATATGTTACATCCTGTGACTCATTAGTTGCATCTTGTACCACAGCCGCTGGCACTATTTCAATGCCACTTAATGTGTGGTTATTGGAACTTTTCTTTGGTTGGAGAGTATCCTGTTCTTCTTCATCATCACTGTCCTCCAGGTCATCCAGGTAGTTCTCTTCAAGATCACAATATAAAGGAGTATCCCACTTGTAGTCATCTATTAGGACTCCTTCATCCAAGCTTGTGCTTTGCAGCTTCTCGGATATAGAGATTTCTTCAGCCATCTTTACAAAGTAATGGTTTCCTTGTTGAGTAATTGTTGTTGGGTGTGACTAGACTACTACTCTGATGGACTAAAATTACTATAATAATAATAGAAGTCACTACAGTTGTAAGCCAAGAAATCCCCCAGTTGACCTTATTATCAGATGTAGTAAACCTCAGAAGGAAGGAAGCATTTACTCTATTCAGATCAAAGTTTATATTACAACTATAACTCCCCTTCCACCCCCCCCCCCCCCCCCTCCCACCTCCCAAACTCTTGGAAATGTTACACCCTGGGGGGTTAGAGTGTATGTTGTTGGGCTTGACTAGAGTATACTGATGTTCATAGTTTAGGGTTGTGTACTCTGAAGAAACCAAGAATTCCCCCAGTTGACCTTATTATCAAATTTGGTAAACCTCTGAAGGGAGGAGCATTTACTCTCAGACCAAAGTTCATGTTACAACTGTACCTACCATTCCTCCCACCCCAAAACTCTGTGGAAATGTTATTCATGGTTACCACCCCCAAAAAAAAATTGCAAAATTAGTCTCCTCAACTACGCCCCTACATTTTGGAGCGTATGGAGTTTTTTGGTTATGTTTTTTTGTTTGTTTTTGTTTATTGTTTGTTTGTTGTTGTTTTTGTCTGTTTGGTTTCTTTTCTATATTTTATTACTTCGTATTACTAGTGGTGTGCTTGAGCACAAATGGCGAGCGAGCCTCCCTATAGATTACATAAAACTGCAGTAGTATGATTATTTTTAACTTCAAACACTCCCACGATTAATTGCTACTAAAATGTTTACGTTGTGCTATTCTTTAGCTAAGCAGTGACTGTAATGCACAACACTTTCACACATTCATGTTTACTTAACATCTTGTGCTTAGACTATTAGACAATGGATTTTCAGGTAAGGAACAACACTGTTGTGTAGGGTGTACAACTATGACAAATAGCACACAAACTTACTAATTCGAATAAAAAATGAACTCTGATAAGCTCGGGCAATTTTCCATCTGATTTTCCATCTGCCTCCTACCCAGCCCCACCAGTCCACCAAGCTGTAATTGGGTACCTGGCATTTGTAGGGGTGCAAATTCAAGGCCTTTTCTTATGAAACAGCAATGGTCCAGATGGGACTTCAGTGCCCACACCACTTGCTGTAAGGAAAGATCTGTTCTCCTGCGAGTTCCTAGCCTGGCTCCAGGAGCTTTGCTTGCACAGCTCACTGTGCCTGCTTAGTGCACAGGCATCCTGGCTCTGCCAGGTGTGCATAACCGCTAGCGGTAGCAAGAGAATATGTATGTATGAATCACTGGCTACAGTTTACTTAGTTCATGGTGGTTCAGTGGCCAAGTGATAAATCAAGGAATTAATGACTATATGAATGTAGTATAGGTAGATACACCTATATTCAAATAATGACAGAGACTTGGTGAGCCCCATTGCAAGTGAAGGCACATTCCAGCCTGAAGATACTGATTCAGCTAACTTAGCTAATGAATCAACCGATCAAGACTTTCCTGATTTCAGACGTGCTGTCAAACAGAGTATTTTTCCTGGGACTTCTACACCACGGTCTACTAAGTATTTCTGTAGAAAGTTGCACTTAAATCTAAAGAAGCCAAGTAAACCACGCTCCAAGCCACGTAAGGTCACCATTGATTGCACATCAGTTTCCCCAAAATGGGAGAAAGACAAAGGGCCATTGAGACTGCTGTGCTTGGCTTGCTATTCGAACCAACCTTTGCAGATATTTATGTGGATAAGCAATCTAATAACAAAGATATATATGTAGGTAAGCAAACTGATTACGAAGATTCAAGTACGGAAGGCAATTTAAGAAGTTTCAGAACAATTTTTGGCAAAATAAAAAGTAAATCTATTATTAAGTTGGATTTCGAACATGAATCACTGAAGAGATGCTCAAATTTTACCCACGAATTATTACATGCATTGGGTTTTGAGCATGAGCATCAAAGACGTGATGCTGGTCATTTTCTTGAGGTGCTCCCAAAAAGCAGCGATAACAGCCAGGTTGAGTCTAGCCAGGTTGAGTCTAGCCAGGTTGAGGCTAGCCAGGTTAAGGCTAGCCGATTCAAAAAGCCACTCACTCCTTTTGGTTATTATAGCATAATGTTATACCCAATTGGAGATTTTTTTCATGTGCGTGATAAGAAATCATTGGACAAATTCAAAGAAGATGAAGAAAGACCGAGGTCTATGAGCGAGTTCGATAAAATTGCGTTGAACTTAACCTATCCTCCTGCGAGAATTAAAGGAGTTTATGAGCCGGTTTTGGTTCCAGAAACTGGAATGTACTACTGCAGCAGATCAGTAATGGTCAACCACAACCAACCAGGTCCTGCACTTGTTAACAAATGTGGCCAATTTAGTGATTCTAACAACTCTGCATATCCAGACAGTGGTCCCAACTGTCCAGCTTGTCGCGTCCTCTCGCTACCTCGTAATCTTGGCAATGACAGATGGCAAGGTCAATCTGGTTTTGTATACTGTGGAAATGAGGGTTGTGGTCCAGATATTAATGGGCCTTGTGATGCCTGCGGCAGAGTCATAAATTATTAACTCATTTTACTAAACTACATAGTGTTAGCAGTTTGTGTTATTATATTTGTAATGGTATTAGCTAGCTGTGTTGTTAATCGTTGCTTCTCTTTTATTATTTTTTTTTGTACAAATCATGCTGCTAAGATTTAGCCAATCCAATAACTACAAGAAGTCAGACTACAATAATATGGAAGTGAATTTCAGGTCAAACTGCAAGAGAGCAGGCGATAGAAAAGGACAAAGTCATCAGAATTGCCCTTCAATTGGGCCAACTTCCAAAACCCTCACCCTCCCCCTTTTTTAACTTGTTGTGTGTTAACTTTTAATAAGACGCCAGGAGGAAACAGAATAATCTGGCGTAGTCAGATGGTAAAGGGTTTCAGTCGCGTACTAAAAGAAAGTCGCTGACACATGAGGAGTTCATTACCGCTCGCTTGACAGCATATACCGACTACGAACCACGCCCATTTACTTTGGGCATCTCGCCGAAAATCGACAGCTCGTTGTACTTGTAAGCAAACAGCAGTTATGGCAGAAAAGAATACGTTATCTGAATTAGGAGTAAATAATTGTATTGAATTACATCTGAGCTTGGATAGTAATTGTGTAAAGGAGCTGGTGAGTGAGGATGAAGAAGATGACAAAGTTGAATTTTCCAGTGTCTGTAATAATGATGAACTGTATCTGACTGAAAGGCAGGAAGTGCGGAGATCAGAAATTTTTCAGCAAAAAGAGGATGATATCACTACTGAAATGAAACTCAGTAACAAAACATTGTATCAAGGCATGTATGCAAGAGAGCTGACTCCTAGAGCACCAGTCACTGTCACCATCAATTGTGAGGAATTGTCACATTCATGGAAAGATTCTCTTGAAAAAGGAATTCAAGAAATTGAACTAGCAGCTCCTGTTTTGAACTTTGAACAAACCACATCCCAGTGGGCAGATATCAGTGTTACCATGTGTGACGGGGTATGTAAGACATCAGGTAGTTTAAGGTTTCCCAAACAACATAAAAAAAACAAAGTCAATATTTATTTGACTGAAGAAGATAGCTTACCTAGAAGAACAGGAACTATCATTCATGAATTACTGCATGCTTTGGGATTTGAGCATGAGCACAAAAGATACAATGGTGGTCACTATTTGAAAGAATGTTCAGACAATCCTGCAACTGTACCGAAGCAGAAATACTACAAACCTATTACTCCATTTGATCCCTATAGCATCATGCTTTACAAAGTCGGACATTATGTTGGCCAGAAAAAAGAGAACAGAAGGTTTAGTGAGAATAGACAAATGAGTGAATTAGATAAAATAGCATTGAATATGCTTTACCCACCAAGCGAGAGATCTAACTATCATCCTGTACAATCTGCCCATGGAATGTACTACTGTGGCAGAAGGACTGTGATGAAAACTCACAATCAACCTTACCCACCTCTGGTAGAGCAGTGTGGTCCAGACAGTGGCCCCAACTGTGCAGCATGTCGGGTTTTATCCAAGCCAAACAACATCGATGAGAGATGGCAGGGTCGGTCCAGCTACGTGTATTGTGGCAATGATGACTGTGGACCTGATGTTGATGAACCTTGTGAAGACTGCCTCAAACTTGTAGGAATATACTGAAGACACTGTCGGGATTTCTCCTTTAAAATTTTTTTTAATTTGGTTAGTTTGTTGTTGTTGTTTGTTTGTTTGTTTGTTTTACTTGTTTGGGTAAACATGATTGGTAGTTATCCTTCCGATGGATGATTGCTACAGCATCAGGTTCCACAAGATGAAGAAACACTGCAAACTTAGTTGAATACAGTAGGATATCAGTTTTCCCAACACCAGTTATCCAAAGTTAACTAAACACCCTAAATCTAATAGTAGCTAATACGTGCAGACATGAAGAATTGCTTGACCACACCCCTTCATTAGTGTTTTATAATACATTTTTGATGGTGTTCAGTTATCTGAACATTTCAGTTACCGAACACCTCTCAGTCCCAATGTGTTTGGATAACTGACATTCTACTGGTTCTACGGTAGTATCCTTGAGTGAAGTATCCAAAAGAAGGGCAGAGATCGTAGACCACTATATAATGACCACTGTCTCTTCTTTGCTGCTCATGCTCGAACCCTAAGGCATGCAGTAACTCGTGAGTAGCCGTTCCATTTCGTCTAGCTGAACTGTAATCTTTGGTCAGAGATATTTTAACTTTACGTCTTTCATCACCTTCAGAAAACCTCAAGCTGCCAGATGTTCATTCACCATGGTGACATATATATTCACCGATTCAGACGATGTTGGTACAAATTTCAAGCCAGGTGCAGCTAGCTCTATTTCTCGTATCCCATATTCAAGGGCTCTTTTCCATGGAGCTGACAATTCTTCATAATTGATCATGACATGCAATGGCTTCTTGCAAGGACCTTCACTGGTAAGGTACATTGATCTATACATTACTTCATATGTTACATCCTGTCACTCATCTGTTGCATCATATACCACAGCCGTTTGCACTATTTTAAAGTCACTTAATGTATGGTTATTGGAACTTTTCTTTAGTTGGAGAGTATCCTGTTCTTCTTCATCATCACTGTCCTCCAGGACATCCAGGTAGTTCCCTTCAAGATCACAATATAAAGGAGTATCCACTTGTAGTCATCTATTAGGACTCCTTCATCCAAGCTTGTGCTTTGCAGCTTCTCGGATATAGAGATTTCTTCAGCCATCTTTACAAAGTAATGGTTTCCTTGTTGAGTATTTGTTATTGGGTGTGATAGACTACAGTGATATTCATGGTTTGGTATTCCGATGGACTAAAATTACTATAATAATAATAATAAAATTCACTACAGTAGTAAACCAAGGAATCCACTTAGTTGACCTTATTATCAGATGTGGTAAACCTCAGAAGGAAGGAAGCATTTACTCTATCTCAGATCAAATTTTATATTACAGCTATAACTCCCCTTCCCACCCCCTAAACTCGGTGGAAATGTTACACCCTATACATGAACCCAACGTTTAGAGTGTATAGAGTTTATTTAGTTGTTTGTTTGTTTGTTTTTTGTCTGTTTGCTTTCTTTTTGGTGCCACTTTAAGTACTTTTCTAACTCAGCCCACTTTATTCCAAGTAAAGTACTTAGAGCTGGGAATCAGAAACCATAGCAAGTTTAATGGTCTTCCACCAACATAGTATAACTCTAATTAATACCTACCAATCACATTGTTTGTTTCTGGTTCCAGCATTAATGATTTACTAGCTTCTTGGGTTTGAATAATAGTTACGCTTGCAGCTAGCTTAAAATCATAATTTTTCCCCCCAGAAACTTGGAGACCAACACATTATGTGGAAGAACATGAAAAGTAAATGGGCCTTTAATGAAGAGTGTATTAGAACTAACAGAAACCAGAGATTGGATAGTGACATAGGTAATTATTATTATGTCAAATATTTATATAAACAGCTTCAATTACATTACTGTAACCCCAGGTTATGTACAATATAGGTTTAGAGTGATGGTCACTTGGATGTTGGATATACACTATTGGATACTAGATAGATTTCCTTGAGTTTTATATACAGGGGAGGATCTAGTTTGTTAAGGGGGGAGGGAGGCTTTTCAAAGAGGTGATATAGCTACTTATGGGAAAATGGTGGACTATAATGTATTTCCTATTAGACTATATTCTAATATTCATTCATCACACAATAATTAGCATTATAATGTGACTGTCCAGAACTGGTAAAATTAGGAAGGGAAAAATTAAAACTAAGAGCAATACCAGTTAACAAAGGTATTTATGTCTAGAATAATGAAAAGGAGCGAATAGTAGCAGTTGGCGAATTATGCACATTGTTTTGTTACTATGCTATGGTAGCAATTCTCATCATTAGTAATTATGCTACTTGAAACATGCTCGTGGACAGAGTTTGAAGATCACCTCAACCACATTCACAAGTATAAAAATCCTTGTACACATGACTAATCTGAATCCTGATATGGACACTGTTGATACGTGAGTTGTTGATCTGCATCCTGATGGGCAACCATGCTTGATATTGAATCTTCAAAATAGAATTACCAGCAACATAGAGGGTATTTAGTAAACTCAAAGGTTCATTTAAAAAGTCCCAAAGCCAACATCTGGAAGACTACATCAAATTGCTATTGTTACAGTACAGTAAAAACTAATTATAATCTAATTTTTTTCCAAAAACTAATTATAATTTTTTTCCAAAAACTAGTTACC
>WLWD01002336.1_pt1 | contig 29210 bp, 16 predicted proteins | sample 6712731 | NCBI WGS metagenome assembly WLWD01 (sample SAMN12718690, study PRJNA576275) | sponge metagenome | isolation source: marine sponge | host: Mycale hentscheli | place: New Zealand: South Island, Marlborough, Capsize Point | collected 2014-11-01
ACTGGAGAGCTGACTGTGAGGAGCTAGACAGGAGAGCTGACTGTGAGGAGCTAGACTGGAGAGCTGACTGTGAGGAGCTAGACTGGAGAGCTGACTGTGAGGAGCTAGACTGGAGAGCTGACTGTGAGGGGCTAGACTGGAGAGCTGACTGTGAGGGGCTAGACTGGAGAGCTGACTGTGAGGAGCTAGACTGGAGAGCTGACTGTGAGGAGCTAGACTGGAGAGCTGAATGTGAGGAGCTAGACTGGAGAGCTGACTGTGAGGGGCTAGACTGGAGAGCTGACTGTGAGGGGCTAGACTGGAGAGCTAACTGTGAGGAGCTAGACTGGAGAGCTTACTTGAGGAGCTAGACTGGAGAGCTGACTGTAAGGAATTAGACTGGAGAGCTAACTGTGAGGAGCTAGATTGGAGAGCTGACTGTGAGTATCTGGAGTAAAAAGCTGACTGTAAGGAACTAAATGAGCTGACTGAGTGGAAGAAGGTAGCACAAAAAAACTGAGAGGAGCTATAAGAGGAACTAAGTTGGTCTTGAAAATCTGTCGTACCAAGTTGAGCTGAAATGTGGGGTGCAGGTGTGGCTGGAATGTTCTTGTTGACTAAAAGGTAATTGTACCGATCCTCCAGCCCCAAATCACTGAATTCACTTTAATTATTTACTGGAGTCGAGCGAACTACATATACCTCATGCGCTGCACCGTGGCTCACCTAGTAAACAACCATAATTGCTGCACTTAGTGCACTTCCCGACCGTCCTTGTCATACAATGTCAGCATAGTAACAAAGAAGTAGAAAATATATTCTGTTACTTTGTAACTGGGCTATAGTTGCTATATACGTTCTAAAACAGATAAACAACGAAATCTCGGGATCTACTACACGTCGAACCCTCACTACACTCGGGATGCTACAGTCCACAGCTCATGAGATTATGTGGGTGGTGGCCTTATCACTCTATTATTGGTGAGCGAGTGAGACACTTACAGGGGTAACACAAATGAAAAATGGGGATGTTTGTTTTTGGCGAGCGAGCGTAGCGAGCGAGACAGTATTAGGGGTGGATAATGCAAAATCGGGTATATGTTATATATATTTATACCATGGTTGCTGCGGTAACACCCATGGATTAAAAGTGATATTTTCCCGGTGATTTTTCCTGGGGCTATGATATTTTCCCGGTGTCAAGCAATTCTTCCTGGGGCTATGATATTTTCCCGGTGTCAAGCGAATTCTTCCGTGTTTCCGGCCCAAAATTAAAATTCAATTAAAATTCAATTGAAGCACGCCAGAAAGTTTACTTTAGCAAGTTTACTTTAGCAAGTTTGCTTTAGCATTGTAGCTGCCAGCTGTTATCTCCAGATCTAACTCTACCTGGGCTGCTCAGCAGTAAGCAGTAAAGCAGCTAGCTGTGGTAAATTCCTGTGGTATGAGAGCGGCAGGAGAGTTATATGTGGTAGGGCTGGTCCCATATAGGTGGATATGAGAGAGTAGTAGTAGCAGCAACTATGGTATAAAACAGTTGTGCCATGGCAACATCTGGGTTATGGAATATCACCGCCCTTATCCCTCAGGCTTCGCCCTCGGGATCGGACGGTTATATTCCATAACCCCTCGTTGGCCATGGCATAACTATTACATATGTTATATATATATATGTATGTATGTATGTATGGATGGTACGTATGCTCTTTAAACGCGCGCGCGGGAAACGTTTTTCTCCTAAAAACACGGCTATTTAGGCTTGACTCCAGTTTATTCTGAAACTGCAGCATTAAGCAAACTTTACTTTATACTTAAGCTCCAAAGTATGAGAAAATTCCTGCTAAAACGCTTGTTTCCAAGACACAAAAAGTTGATTCGACAGGTTACTATGGCATTGAAGACCCTTTTCCAGACTTAATTTCAAAACTTCGCCTTTTTATGGCGGGATACGGAGTGCCGGTTGTTGGTTGTCAAGAGCCGTTGGTAGTCAGAATGCCGTAGTATTAATGCTATGGAAGCTACTACTTCTCGAGGGAAGCTGAGATAAGTACGCAATTCCATATTTGTTAGCTAAATATGCAAAATTAACTCTGGCCTTTCTTTTTTGTAGCTAAGAGCTAGTCAACAGTGACTGGTAAATTCAAATAGTCAGATTGGCTCAAATTTGGTACTACAAAAGTTACCACTGCTCAAGAAAATGAGGTAAGAAAGTAATTTTGTATTTGTGTGCTAAAATTGACTGTCTTTTGTTTTTGTAGGTGAGAGCTTGTTGTCAAGAATTCAAGGTAATTCAGATGGTCAAAGTAACTTCAATTTGATACTACAGAAGTTATCAATACTCATTGGTTTATTTTTTATCGTAGCTGAGAGTTTGTTCAAGAGTTACTGGTGATTGAGATTATCAGAATGGTTGATGTTTGATACTACAAAAGTTACCATTAATAAGGTAAGAGAGTGATTTTGTATTTGTTTGCTGAAATATGTCATAACTGCTATTATAGTGTTTGCATGAAGTAAGCTAAAACATAATAACATTTTATGTTACCTAACTATCAGGCTCGCTCGCCATTTGTGCTCAAGCACACCACTAGTTTATATATATGTTTGGACGTACGTATGTCATTTTGTACTTTGACCCTCTCATATTTTTGTGTTAGCTTGGTGTTCAACCCCATCCCAAACTTCACTAAACAGAATCCTATGATTATCGATCATTACCCGTATCATTCTAGAAATTGAAATGTTTACCTCTTTGAATTCTTTGATGGGTACAGTTCGAACTAAAAAACTTACGGGACTTCCTTTTCTATTCGAGTTAGTGGCATGAAGTTAACAGCTATTTGTCATAGTTACACACCCTACGCAACAGTGTTTACTTGAAAATTCATTGTCCACTAGACTAACCACGAAGGTAAGTCTTATGTAGGTATGTTCAGTTAAGTGTGAAAGTATTGTTTAAATAACCTGCCTTGTTTTTTTTTTGCTTTTTTTTTTTCAATACTAACAGTTGCGGGGAGCAGTTACTATGGCATAGAATCCCCTTTACCGTATATACGTAATAAAAAACTCAACTTTTTTTTAGTAGCTTGAGTGTTAGAAGTTAAAATCAATCTTTTAACGATAGTGTAGTTTTAGGCTCGCTCACCATTTGTGCTCAAGCACATCACTAGTATAGTGTTTACCTTTAGCTGAAAATTTTTGAAACAATTTCAGATTTATATAATTATATATAATTATATATATATATATATAGTCATGATATGTCATGATATCACATGGGTGTTGTTGTATGCTGAATTGTTAATTCCTTCAAATACACCAGTAATTAATAGCAACCTAGTAAAATTAATAGTAACTGGCCTAGCTTAGCAGTTTTCCTAGGCCTACACAGCCTGGTCAGAGAAGCTGCTAACGGTGACGGGAGCCCTTATGAACTTTACAGCAAATTTTACACAATGAGTCACCAAACCTAGTACTAACTACTGCAGTTAAGATATCTAGCACAGAATAAACCACTTATTAAGCTAGTCAGAGTGATATGGCAAAATATTTCACTCTCTGGCTTTTTTTTCGCTTGCCCCTGCTCATGAAATATTTCAACATACCACACTCTGTTTCCTATAATAAGTATTATTGACCCTCAGCACGCATGTGCAAGAGGGTTGCTACAGTCACTTTGTCTGCGTGTCATCATTCATTGTGTGTGTCAGATCTCAAAGACAACGGCCTTCAGGCTCTGAAACGATGTAGAGATAGAGAACTCTACAAAGTAAGTGCCTTAAATGTGCTAGAATTTGCTTCGAATTAGTTTTCAAGAGAAAAATTGTCTATTTTTAGCTGTACTATCGTTAAGCTATTGCGCTACTGATACCGTCCTTTTACCGGTACATCATAATTGCATGAGCTGAAATTGCTAGTGGTCCGGCTGGCAGTGCTGTTCAATTATCGCACTTCCCATGTGTAAGGAGACCAGAGTTATATCGAGAGGCATTCCCTTTGTTTTGTTGTTTGCTGCTTTCTTTGTATCTTCCTCAGCGGTTTACTAGAGTGCTTGGAGTTTCCCTTTCAAACTACTGGTGAGGTGAACGTCTCTTGTATGTTAAGCTTCTCTTATGAAGACAGCATTAACGTCTATAGTTTCATTGCACGAGTTGTACATTGACTTGCTCAAGCTTTATATATAGACGTGTGCAAACATTGGCACACACTACTCCAAATAATTATTCTTTTAGTCTTTGTAATAGCTATCTAGTGTACAGTAACGCTGAGGGTTCACACCCTTGGTGCTACATTACATAATTTATGCACTGTAAACAGTAAATATTGGTTACCAACTTTAATAGTAAATTTTATGTTCATTTCTATAAGAATAATATACTTGAAATAAATGATAAACGTTCCTAATGAATTTTAATATGTTTTAGAACCCGTTGCTATATTGTTACTAGGTGTACTAACTTGGTAAGTGTGCACTATTTTTTGCCTTTAGGTATATAAACTGTGCATACTAACCACCCTTGGGGTATTGCTATTTTTGAGTTTTAGTTTAATAGAATAGGCCGGATAAAGCTGTGTGAGGCCTGGATATGATATGTGAGGGTCTACTACCCTCTCATATCCGACCTATACGGGACCAGCCCTAGTTCGACAACTCTCCAGCAGCCCTAGTTCGGACAACTCTCCTGCTGACACTCATACCCGCAGGAATTTACCATAGCTAGCTGCTTAACTGTTTACCGCAGAGCAGAGCAGCCCAGGGTAGAGTTAGATCTGGAGATAACAGCTGGCAGCTACAATGCTAAAGTAAACCTGCTAGGTGTGCTTCAATTGAATTTTAATTGAATTTTAATTTTGGGCCGGAAATTCGCTTGACATCGCTAGCTTGACACCTCCGTATTTGTGCGAAAATGCTGATAAACCAAGTTGCTAGTGGAAACTGGCGGGTAAATGGGTTCTAAAATAGTTAGAGCATGCGCTCAGGTACTGGTGGATTTAGTGCACAAAGCCCTCGGGCCTATGGCCCTTGGGCTTCAGTGCACTAAATCCACCAACCTAAGCGCGTATGCTCTAACTATTACATAGTGGCTGGTTTCAGACATTTAAAACACAACTACTTCATAATTTGAAATTTTAATAGAATACTCTCAAGGATAACTAAGAAGTGTTTATTAATTTGATTGTTTTTAAACTTCTAGAACGATTCTTGGTATAATAGTCTACTATACATGCATGCAACACAACTACCTGATGATATATACTACAAAATTTATCAATCTAAACATTGCAGTGCTTACCAATGTACTTAATCTTCCATTGTTTTATAAAATCTACTCGATCCATACTATCTGTAAACTCGGAAAAATTCTTTAGAACTTCTAACATTCCTTTTTTATCTGTAATGTCAAAAGGTTCACCTTCAAGAATGTTAGATTTTAAAGCCTTCTTATATATATCTCGGAACAAGCAGACAATACCAGCTACACCTGGTGCTGCAAAGGAAGTGCCACTGGCAAATGAAAGCAAGTTAGTTTTTTTTGTTTTTTCTCGTAATGATTTATTTGGATCAGCCATCGGACACACAACGTCACCACAGTAGTAAACGTTAACATGGTCTTCGGGGGAATAGGGTGACACTTCAAATGAAAAAGGATTTAAAGAACCTACACTGATGACATCAGGTAATTTAGCAGGGTACATAACCCCATTCCATTTCCCATTATTTCCTGCTGCAGCTACTATTATTGTTGGATGTTTCATTCTAATTTCTTGGATAACGCTATAAAATTTATACTGCTTAGCTCCGACTGACATAGACAGAACATCAAATTGGCATGGATAATCACGAACTTTCTTTAGAGTTTCATAGATTGACTTTATGGTCTTATCACATAAAAATAAGGTGACCTTTGCATCAGGAACAATACCACCAGGATATCGAATACTCGTATTATCTATCTGATTGTATCCATTATCAAATTTTCTGCCTGCAATGATTGAAGTAGTTCTTAACGCGTGGTCAGTTTTACATTCAATTTTTGTCAATTCTAGTTCTTTTTTCGTTTTCTTTGTTAACTTGTTTTCAATATTCCAGCTATTATAAGCCTTGTGACTCGTCTGAAATCCTTCTTGAAATCGTATGTCATAAAAATCAATAACAGCGACATTAATGCCTTTACCACTTATGCCTTCTTCATGAACTTCACTTAAGTCCAATCCAAATTGTGTGGCGTCAATTACATTTCTGATTCTTATATCATCAATTGAAGGATAATAGTCATCAGAAAAATTATTTACAATACCTAAGAAGTCAATATAAATAAGTCATGAAAATTATGAAAAAATAAATGACTCAGAGAGTGCAGTACTTCTCTGTTTAGGGTTAGCCTCCCCTCCCCCTACCCTATTTGGACTTCCATAATAATCAAAACTATAGATTTTAGCTTTTACGATACAGCTGCTTTCCAAAAATGATTTGATTTGTTCTTGAGACCCCAATGAAACTTCATATCAAAATTCTAAGTCAGAACCGTTAATATAACTGAAGTAACCAACCAACAGAAGCTTTAAAAAATTGCTTTTAAAAAAAAAATCACATTTGTTCATCATCTTCTTCAAAATTGGTGGCATGTACTGGGTTAAAACCTGATCATCTTGTTGCATGCTAACCATCTAGGTCCATGATCCTTCAATTATTTTCTTTTCTTTATTGGAGCACTAACTGTTATTTTTCAGGTTGTCAAACATTTAGTTACATTACTAGCTAATTTGTTCATTTCAAGGACAAGAAATTTATATAAAAAAGATTGTTTCTAGAGAAATTGCTAGAACAAAAACTGGAGATAAAGCCTACCCACAGCACCATTATCAAATTAATTATAACTGATGTGGCTATGTGAAACAAGTTAGTATGATTTTGTAGTTTAAGCTCAGTTTTTTTATTACAAATTACATTGTTCAAGGCTTAGCCTTTAATAAAAATTGGCATATTACCTGAAGTGTCAGATAAATATTTAGTTAACAGCAAGCATAGTTGAATCATGTAAATTTTACAAACTACTGAAATTTTTAGAGATAAGATAACATGTAACAATAATTCCAAATAGTGTTTTCACCAGCCAAAAGAAGCAAAGACTAACTCAGTAAAAATATTGATTGAATTACTTAATTTCTACTATATGACAATTTCTCTCACTCATTATTCTGTGATTTCTTTTACTTGATATAAAATCATTTCGAATTCAATGAAACAATAATTATGTTTGCAGAGCTAGTATATTTGATGAAGGGCAAGCCATGACTTCTTTCAATCACCCATGCCTATTATTACCATATTATTATTATCTATGCTCTCTATGTCATGACATTAGTGCAACAAGGCTGGAACAAGCTCACATTAGGTAAAATTAAAACCCAAGTAAAGTAACATCAGTACTAATTTATCATTGTCACCGTACTAGATAACAAAAAGTATAACCTATTTTTTTTACAAAGATCACACTAATACAACAAGTGTTGACATTGAAAAATGTGTATAGTGAGAAAAACGTTTTAAAATCTATTAATAGTTAGTGCAAACTTTACAACAGCTTTCTAGCTATTCTATAATTAAAATTAGCCATGTTTTAATACTTCAAGTACATACCTTTGCTGAACCAAATATCTTTCCCTTCTTCCAAAGTTGAAGAGAGACTTTGCTCGTAAAAATTCTGTATACCACAAAGTCTGCCACTAGAGCTCCTTAAGCATGATGTAGGTTGAACCTTGCTCCAGTTATAATTTAGAGTATGTAATGATTCACTCATTATATATTCCAACAACATTCTGAATAAGGTGCAGATTGTTTTTCTGTGATCAGTTGATGTTTTGGAATCTTTGGGTATAAATATTATGTCCAGATGAGGATCACTGTTTCTGATAAAAACTTGATCTTCCAATATTATATCACTATTATATTGACAGTGTGTTCTAGTTCTGAATTTCCATTTAATATTGAGTACAATTCCGGTTTTGCTGATATTATCCTGATCTAGATATATTTTAACACGTTTATGTTTATGTTCTAGGAGACCAGCAATTAAATGGCCAAACAGACCAATTGGAGTACAATCACACTGAAATGTGTAATAAAGGATTGGAATATTACTGCTTTCAGGACATACATCTATATTGGACACTTGCTGTATAACACAGGGAATGAAATATTTATCTGAATCATCATTGAATGCTTTGACACGAGCCATCAGTCCAAGGTGAACAAAAAACTCAATCAAGTTACAACCTCGGTCTACAATTTTGAAAGGAAGCAATTCTTTTAATTTTTCTTCTGTGAACAGGCCAAATTGCTCAGGATCTTTTTTATTACTCTTTTGATCAATCGGATGCTCTTCAAACGTCTGGATGATTATTTTCGAAATTGTTTTAAACAAATAGGTAGGGTCAGTAAAAATCCATTTTTTCAGTTTATCCACATTATGCCACTGAATTATTCCTACTTGAGAGTGCAATTTTGTCAGAAGACCGGAGATATCGTTAATACACAAGCATTCCTTGGCCCAAGTTTCACATTCAGCAAGCGTTATAACACCTCTGTTTGCTTGTTTGAGAAGATGAAAGGAAAAAAGTGCTTCTTTAATTTTCAAAGGAAATCTAAATTCAGAATTTCCTTTTATAATTTTAGAAATTTCCTTTTTAAGTGTTCCGATGCCATCCTTTTCATAATTAACTTCACGTACTTTAATTATAATGTCGCCTTTCCATTTATGTGAAATGTCCTCAATGTCGCGAATGGTACTTTGGAAATTCAATAGACCACTGAAATTTTTTATAGTTTCGTCTTTATCAAATGGCATAAAATACTTGCAAAAATACTGGATAATTTGGAATGCTTTGGTATCAAAAACATTTAGTTCATCAATATGTAAAACTTTATTAACTTCTCGAGAAATGCATTTATTTATATCATCTAATTCTTCTTTATATTCTTTGGTCACAATCTTTTCTTTTAAATCTGAAAGATTACATTGCTCAATTAAATTATTTGAAATTGTTAATACAGTATTGCTTAACATTTCCCATACATCATCAAAATCTCTTTTTGTCATGTTTTCCTTTAAATCATTCGATAATTTAACAGTCCTGTTTGATATATCATGAGAAATCTCTATTAATTTTGTCTTTATTTCAATTATTTTTTCCTTACATTCCTCTGTAGATTTTACTTTTTGGAAAATATCCAAGTGAGTTGCTACAGCAAAGATATAAGGCTTCATTTTTTTGCTTTTATTTTGTTTTGTATGCTTTATTGACTGAACGCTTTGAAGAAATTGCAAAAAAGCTTCTTTAGTGGATGTTTGGGAGCAGTAATTATTTATCAATCTAAACTTTCCGTTTTCTTTGTATCTGTAATAGATCCTGTGATTCAACTCAACACTGACACATCCATCGAAAACAAAAACAAAAATTGAAGCACCGTGATTTAATAGAGGAAGAGCTTCTTTAAATTCCAGCTGCCCACCAACATCTCTGATAAATAAAGAACTTTTTGATGCAAGATCAACTAGGTTGTCTATTTTGAAATCATAAACTAAATTCTTCACATTATTTTTTACAGATCTGTTCATAGCTGGCTGTATTATGGAATTGTTTTGTTGATTGGAAGCTGGTCCTGAGACTTTTCTGCTTGAAGGCAGTGCGGTTGTAGTAGGTATGTCATCTACAGTGTATTGCGAAAAATGGCCACCATCAGTATCAGTTGCAATTGAAATTTGTTCAGTCAATGCTGCCTGAGATTCTTCTTGTGTTAGTCCAGAGTTCTCCTCATTGTCTGGTCCCATGCTTTTTACTATGGATTCACCGAAATTTTCAACTGATATCCACTCATCATCAATTGTGAAAGCACCAGTTGTTTCAATGTTTTTATCCAAGTCTACTACGATAATATTCTCGCATATTCCTGTTGATTCCTTTGGAAGTGCTATATCTTCATCACTATTAAAAAATCGGCGAATAAGAGTTGTTTTTCCAGCTTCTGGAAGACCAGCTAATGTAAGAATACCTCCATATCTTTCAATACTTTCATCAAGTTTTGATATCAAAAAATCACTCCATCTATCATCTACACACATGTTGGAATATAACAAAAAAAGTAATATACAAATAATTCAACTGCACAATACAATAGCTAGTTTGGATTGACCTTAAACATGAAAATGTACAAAAACTTTACCTACTATTATTAACACTCAGCGCGCATGTGCAAGAGGGTTATAGTAGTCATCCTGTCTGTTTGTCTCTTTGTCTGTTTGTCTGTCTTGTCTGTCCGTCTGTCTGTCTGTCACGTTCTGATTTTGGAGATTACTGACAATTAACAGTTGATTGAGGTATGAACTTACTCAGGATGAAGATTTAAGCCTTTTGTTGTGTTATTTTTTTAAATTTCAGGTCAATCATTGAGAAAACGCGAAGATTTCAACTCTGCGTAGGTACTAGCTTTTATGGGCAACGCCCCCTAACATCATGTCATATTAATCACGTAAGCAAATAATTTCTGCAGCCAGCGGTGTAGTTCCCTTTATGCTCTGGGAAGTTAACTAAGTTGAAAGAAGTGAAGCTTCGCATTGAAAATGTATACAGGTGGGTGTTTCTGGCTAGTTTAACTTCTTATCGAATGAAGACAGCATTTCCATGTACCATTTTCATTGGTCGAGCTATTTTGTTACCTCATTAAAAATAGCTAACAGATTGCTTGTTCTTTTGGAAGGAGATTGTATGATAATAGCTAGGTAGTTTTAATAATGCTGAGGGTTTGCACCTTTGGTGCTTCATTTCCACAGCAATTCTAATGTCCTCCATTGTCCCTCGTTATAGCACTAATAGCGTAAGTGCTTGAGTCTTGTTCAAATTTGCAAATAATTATTGACTCCCAGTGAATTTTTAATACTGCTCTTAGCATTATTTAATATTAAATCATCACAAAAAACAAACCAACTAAAATAAGAGCTTTCAAGAACGAGCTGAATAAACCAAAGACCATTTACCAATTAGTCTCAGCATTTTCATATATGTAGAGAAAGATTTCCAAGACATCAGAATAAAGATTATAGCTTTTACAGAACAATAGGTAATGGTAAATAGTATCCTGCATAAAGGGCAAAGACTGTTATTAGTGCTGGAATCATTATAATCAATGTCGTCTTCATGTATCCATTTATTCTAATGTTGTCTACCTCACTTGTTTGCAAAATTATTAATACTTGCTAATTTGTTAGAAAAACAATAAAGATGGTGACTGTGAGTTAGCTGGACAAATTTATTAATCTCTTAGTCACCTTGATAATATCTGTTTGACTAGATGGCAGATGTAGACATATATGATTATTCAGTTCAAATCATTAATCGTATACTTATTAAACTATTTCAGCTGGTGCTAGTCATTGTATTAGTGAAACAAAACATAATGTAACTGTTACAACCCAGGAAGTATCCCCGTGTCTATTCATAGTTTTTTGGCCCTGTTTTGCCATATAGCATCATTTCTAATCATTACAATGTTTTTTTGTTTGGCTAGCTGAATTACAACATATACATTATTTTGAATAACTTATAAATTTCTTACTGCTCAAATTAATAAACAACAATAACAAATACAACTTGTAATAGTACGATTATGCCTAACTTTATAAAAAGATTTCTTGGAGTAGACAGTTGTTCCACTCCACTGCAAACACTGGAGCAAGTCTATGGAAGACCTTGAGTAGTTCATCCTGTGCAATATTCTGGCCCGATTGTTAAACAAGATAAGGCAAACATTTCTTGCATGCAAGAAATACCTAGACTAAAGTAAGAGGACTTGAGCAGTGCAAAAGAAATTCAGTGGGGGGATTATGGTACTAGATGGATTTGACAAGAAAACCCATCATGCGTGAGACACTAGCTGTCCACCAGGCAACAATCCTCTCACCCACGGCTACAGCCATAATAAACTTCTTCAAGGAGCTGGAATTTGCCATGGTTGTAGAGTGTCCAGCAGAGGATGAACATTGAAAGTTCAAGGGGCATGACTACTAGTTGTGTAGCATTAATCTGGCTAAAGTGAACACTTGGCAAATGTATAGATTGCAAAAGGGGAAGTCATCTGCTCAGCAAGTGGTATAGCTTCTTCAAATGGACTCCAGCTAGGAGGGAGAAGTTGTTCAAAACAATGGACACTGTACCTACTACCTGTCTGAAACACGAGAGTAACAGTCAACTTACTACTATTGACAGTACCAAGTGTGCCATCACATTCTCCTGCATAACAATTCTTCCTATTCTGTGCAACTATCTGCTCTAAAACTTAGTTCCTCCCAACTACTTCCTCAAACTTATTTCACGGCTACTTCCTCAAAATTTCTTACAACTTCTTCCCCAAAGTTCTTTCAATATTGTATTGACTTCCTTCTTTTTAGATGTTCTCTCCCTTTCACAGGCTTTTTTTTTAATATACAGAATGCAACTGCAATGTGGGAAAAGGTTGATGTAAGGGTACAGGTACCTGTAATGTAAGCCACTTTCCCCCAGTTAAATGCTAATGCAGCTGCCAACTAAATTTAATTCTGGAGAATTTGCATATTTCCAGCTTGTTGTGTATGCTTAAAACAACTCTCTTCCTTTTACATGCGCCATTGGAGCAAGGTAGTAGCAGGTAGATTTTAAAATTAATCTTTGTGTACTTTTTTTCCTGTATATTGGTGACATCCAGTTAACTAACATTTTCAGAAAGTCAAAATTTGGCAATCACTGATACAATGTACAGTTAGTAATTTAGGGTTTTCTTCCGATAATGGTATGGCAACATGACGGGTGCAATGCTTCAAAGGAAGCACGTGGTGTCTCAGTTTACCTGCAGACAGTCCAGAAGTACATTACCTTGCTGTAGTAGCTCGAGTGTAATAGCTGAAAGCCGAAAGTATACCTCGGATGGAACGTGTTTCAACATGACTTATATCACACAGTGATAGCAAAGACTCTCAAGATTCCACAAGATTGTGCACATGCATGAAGCTTTTCCACAATTGTACTTGCTTGGCTCAAGAAGGATGTTACCCAACTAAAACTATTTGTTTGCTGACAGAGGCACAGCTTTTGTTGAAGAAATATTAGCCAAGCAATGAAGGCATGTTCGAACTTCAGGCCACCCTCCTGATCGGCTGATACATTGCTGACATCATAACTCTGGTGGCATGGATCCAATTGGCTTGCCAATATTCCTACAAAGTGGCCAACTCCCACCATGCCTAACTCCCAGTCTCTTGCCAGAAGTCAAACCCAATTATCTGTCACTTAAGTCACTAATCTACATCATCTCCAGATTATTGGTCCAATTTCACATCATTTAATGAGAAATTAATTATTGTTGAAATCCCTACACAATGCCAATAAAGGCAATCTCATCAAGAAGGAAGAAGTTTTAGAGACTTAGAATTTTCAGAAGCACACATTCTACTGTTGAGAATTTCACAACATCACACCTGTGCCAGGTCTGCAGTTGATAGTACGACCAGTATGACTTTGGTCATACTATTTTTACCATATAAAATACATACAAATCATGGATGTTAAATTGGTAGAGGTTGTTGCCTGCAATCAGTTGATTGTTTGAGAACACGATCTTCTTGATAGTTAAAAAAATGAGCACTTGTGTAGTGATTCTAGTTATGTAAGTAGCCTTCTGAATGAACTTTCAGAGAGGCCTAATCAACCTACTACTTATTTGTTCCCCTAAATAGAATATGGACAAAAACCTGTAGAGAAATGACCATTTCAAGTCATGTGCCAGAGGTTTCTTGTTTACAACGAATGAGGCAGTGGAAAAAGAAGATTTTACAAAAGATCAATCGATTGTCTTGTGCTCCTGGTGTCTAATGATGATCAACCCATCCTCCAAGGATGTCTGGGACAAACAAGATAACTGCATAGCCCCTTCATGCCGACACACATGGCCTAGGTCATGGAAATCACTATAGCGAACTAGTTAAGATTTCTATTGTTTAGCTAGCTGATAGGGTAAAACATCATTTAATGAATAGATTTATGCCTTAGTTCATTGGTGGTTTCAATCATGTCTTTTTTGTTCATATAGCATGGATTTGTAACTTTTAATTTGAATATTTTGCAATAAAAAGTTTTTTACCATGCGCCAAATGCTCTATCAACTTCAAACTTACAGTAGTGCCTCTGCTGCACTACATGCTTACGTGGTTGATTGAGCTTCCACTGAGGCTACACTTTAGAGTCCAGAACAGTTCATGGATAGTGTTTATTCATAGCCTGCAGAACAAAGAATTCTGGTCCATTAATTGGCTACTTTATCCTCTGTGAGGAACTGCTTATCATACACGCACCGTAGCACATCTATTTATAACTTATTGTATGCATTCTTAGTTAGTTGGAGCATGCTCAACGTCATGGTGAGATGGCAGGCTCATGTGGTTTTGTGTTACATCATCTGTGGCTAGCATATAGTCAATGATATGACACTGAGTGAGTTAATTTCGTGTTTGTCATAGTTGTAATGTGTCCATTGAATTACTATTTTTTATTAGCTTGGCTTCCGTAAGTGGTAGTAGACAGTTGAGCAGAGATTCTGGTGGCAGTGACTACCATGGAAGATTTCTAAAAGCCGGAAACAAAGTTACACTACTCTGTAAAAGTTACCCGCCTGAACATCAGGAAATTTGTTTTCACTTGCTGGAGTATCGATAAGCTCAGGATCTCATCAGTAAGCTGTTGTTGCCATATCGACATCAATGCTACTCGATTAAAATTCCATTGAAGAAAAAAATCAAGGCACTCTTTTAGTCAACTACCCTGCCTTTCATGCTAGGACTAAGCATATTGATTGGCGAGCGAGTGTAGCGAGCGAGACACTTACAGGGGTAACACAATTCAAAATCGGGGATGTTTTGTTTATTTGTATATATTATGTTTGGACGTATGTAAGGCATTTTTGTACTTTGACCCTCGCATTTTTGTGTTAGTTCAGTGGTCGACCCCGTCCCAAACTTCACTAAACAGAATCCTCTGTTTATCGATCAGTACCCGTATCACCCTAGAAATTGAATTGTTTACCGTTTTGAATTCTTTTACGGGTCCAGTTAAAATTGAAAACTTATGGGACTTCCATTTCTATTCGAGTTAGTGCTAGGCGGTGGTAAGTCAATGCGCTCTTTGGCACGGTTATAAGCCGTATGCAACAGTATTTACTTGAAAATGCATTGTCCACTAGACTAACCGCGAAGGTAAGTCTTGTGTAGGTGTATGTCCAATTGTGTCAAAGCATTGTGCTTTACAGCCACTATTTAGCTAAAGAATATCACAAAGAAAACGTTTAAATAGCGTGTATTGTTTTGTTTTGTTTTTTTCTTCAATTCAAACAGTTGCAGCGAGTTGTTACTATGGCAGTGTTGTGGTAATTGCAATTGGTAATTGTAATTAGCTGTAATCATTACACCATCTGCAGTAATTGTAATTGTAACTGTAATTGCATACCTGTAATTGGCAAGTAGTTGGGGTCAAAGACCACTTTGGTAAAGGGTCAGTTCTAAAGCACATGACTGCTAGCAAGAAAATGAATTCTCAGTTTTTATAATTTTTAATGTAGATAGAAATAACTTTTCTCTTTTAAGAAGAATTGATGAATTAAAACAAAATTACAAACTTTGTGGGCCCTATTACATGACCACTTATCCTGAGGAGGTGATGTGATGTAATTGTATGTAATTGCTAACAGATTTGTTGTAATTAGTTCTTAAAGGTGTAATTGGTAATTGAAATTGTAATTGAGAAGCAAAATTTTTAAGTAATTGTAATTGTAATTGATTACTTTACTCCTGTAATTGCCACAACCCTGTACTATGGTATTGAAATCCCTTTACAGTGTATGCGTAATTTAAAAACTCGACCTTGTTTTCAGTAGCTTCAGAGTTAGAAGTCAAAATCATTCATATAAAAATAGTATAGTCTTTAGGCTCGCTCGCCATTTGTGCTCAAGCACATCACTAGTATCTTATATCATTGTGTTTGTGAGACTGTCAAGTGTAAAGTGATTGGCCTATTGGCACAGTTCGCAAGACTATTAGGAATGTTTGGAATTCAATCTATTAACTAAGTGGGTGTACTTGAAAGATTGGTTTTCTTTATCAAAATTCACCCATACCCCTTTTTTAAATTTTCTGTGTATCATATACGTGCCATTTAAAAAAAACTAATGGATTATAGAAACAATCATTGTAGTGAAATAAACAGTATACATACTATCTGCATCATCTGCTCAATATATTTTGAGCTTCAACATTTGCAACTACTTCATAGATGAATTCTATGTATCATGTACTTGAGCATTCACGTTGTAGAAAGAAAAAGTCAAGCCCTCCAAAGTCAAGCCCTCCTGGTTTATAAATTTATATGCATAAAGTTTTATAGCAAAAAGAATTATTGATAAAATGCAGGAGGACTTCTAGAAAACTGAAAATGTTGATTATAGGCATTAGCAGGAAAAGAGAATCATTAATTTGTAATTACTACTCTACCATGTGATAGGACTTGTTTAGAAGAAAGCATAACTAAATCAGGCACATAAGTTTCATAGTTTCATTCTTACATGAATTTAATTCGTGGATGCTGAGGATGCGACCGTGTCCATACTCGTCTGGCAGATCTGGAAAATAAAAGACACACAGTATAAAGGGGTCTTTATTATATAGTTACTAGCTATAGAGTGTCAAGCATGTAGTTCCAAAACTATTGATAAAATTAATACTTTATTGTTTATTGTACTACTTTAGCTGTTTTACCCAGACACCAAATCAGGCTGTATTTTGTTGTATTTATTTTTATTACTCTTATTACTCTTATTACTCTTATTTAAGAATATTGTATCATATAATATAATTTAAATGAGTTTGGAATGGCAATTAGGTAGGCAACGTTGCGAATGAAGAAGTGATAAGTGAGATGCAATGGGTGGGGAAAAAGATGACGAATCCTTGTAGCACATGATCAGATGGCGTGTTATCAATGGGGTTACTCAGGGTGGTAGCTTGATTGGAGTGGTAGGCCTGGGCTACAATTTTTTTTCGAGTTCCAGCTAACAGTGAGCTACTCCAAGTGTTGCGCTGTGCCAGAGTTGCCCAAGAAGAAGTACAATGCCGCAAAAAAAGCGGATGTCTACAAGAACAGGGGGAAGAAAGAAGGAAGAAAGAAGGCGGGTTCTCCAATGTTATTGTCACTGAATGGGAATCCGATGGCTGCAGTTATGGTCAGAAGTACAGCAGGTGTTCCCGTGGCATAATTGTCGTTATAGCAGTTGCTCGACGCTGTGGGTGATCGAGTTCACCAGGAATCTCGCAAGGTAGCGTCAAGCATGTCAGCGGAGACAGTTAGTCGACTGGTGAACAGCTCTGCTAGTGGCCATGGTGTCAGGCAGCATCCTGATAGCAATGCTGGTAAGTTATGATGGGGGAAGTAAGGGATAAATTATAGGTAGCAGTGGTTCTGTAGGGGGCGGGCCCTCGAGCGATGCTTACCAAGTTAACGGGAGCAGGAAGGGCAACACCTTACTTATTAAGGGGGCGGCTGGTTGGAGGAATCATGCAAGGGAGTGAGTAAGCATGCTATTGTAGGAAGAAATGGTCGAATGGTCAGTGAGGAAGGGTATGGTGGAGGAGGGTAAGTTAGGCCAGGGACAAAGAAAGATGTTGGGTATAACATATATAGTATGAATATTTTTTTAATGTTTTTCTGGATTCTATATTTTTAGTTGGGCTTTGTGAGATAATTGCGAATAATTTTTCCCCCAATATATATGGATATGATACTGGTTGTGGTACATGTCAGGACAATAATAAGTTTGTGGTTGGGGATTAGGATTTGAAATTTAAAGGATCTTGTAGGGTGTGCGTTGTTATTTGTTGCTTGTCAGCTTGAGGCAAACCGGACTTGGGGTACTGCCACCCCCGGCATCCATTGCTTCAGTAATTATAACATCAGTCTGCGCCATGGCACAGCCCAGTGTCCAAGTGGAAGGCTGGGTTTGTTAGACATCGGTAGTTAGTTCCAGTCAGCCATCACAGTATTTGACTCCTGCATTTAATGGGACCTTGGACATCATCATGTCCAATGTCTCCTGGGGCCAATTTTCTTGCCCCTGACTTCATCCATCCAGAAATCTGGTGCAAATGGAGCCTATCTGTCAGTGGGCTCAGTGCCATTTCCTGCCAAACTGGTGGCCAAAGTGCGCTCTGGAGCCTATGTGGAAATGAAAGAGCTATTGGAAGATATTATTGCTTTGCTATGTGAATTGGAAACATCCAATGGCTCGCACCACCTCATGGGGATTCCTGGAGTTAATAAACCACACTTGCGAGAGGTTTCGTTGTTGTCATCCTGGATATACTGCTTCTTGGCTTATCTGGCAATATGTTGTACGGATAAGGAGACAAGAGAGCATTTAGGAAATGCTCAACTAATTATGAGAGAAACACTGCATCAAGGGGGAAAGGGTTGGTTGACTTACGACAAAGTGTTCCGTCAACAGGCTGCAATATGGAATGAAGTGTACCCAGCCATTCTTGCATCAACAGTGCTATCTAGTCCACCAGTGACAGCACAGGCAGCCCCAGGTCATAGCGAGGCGTTTTGCTTGATTTGTCAGGGGGTGGACCACCAAGCGGACCAGTGTGCTTTGAGTTTTTGCACAATTCAGACATCAGGACAAATGGAGTGCGAAGTTTGGGAGCATTAAATCAAATCTGCATATCATTGAACAGGGGAAGCTGCAAATTTCTGGCAGGCTGCTCATTCAGGCAAGTGTGCCGAGTGTGCCTCCAACCACATCCTGAAATTAAGTGTCCGAGCAAGGGTACTCAAGGGTCACAGCCGGGCCTTCCTCAAGGCTAGCCACACCCATTCCCTCAGGGTTGTTTGGTAGTCTCATTTGGCACTATCACTCAGACATCATTTTCGCATGGTTTACTAAATTACTACTATGTAAATAACATGAGTGGTGGTATAATAGGTGATCAGGGGAGGGTAATCTTGAGGGCAATGGTATGGATGCTATTCGGTAAGGTACAATACCAGTAAGGTCCAAGAAACAGCAGTGCAGTAGTTGGGGGGTAGGGTAAAGATATGTTGTTGGGGGATATAGTACAAGCATTTTGTGAAATGACCTCACACTAATTGCAACAAAAGCAAACTCAACAGATATTGATTCCTTGTTATGTCCCTAATAACAGAAAAAAAGTCCTAAGAAATCCTCCTGGGGGAACAGTGTGAAAATCACAAAAATATATAACCACTTAATAGCTCGTTTGTGGTTTTGTGGAACTATTATTACTGTAACTATGTCTTAAGTTAACATATAGTTAAAAAGCTCTTTAAATGAGCTATATTTTGGTACCAAAATCATTTCTCTTAGACCATTATATAAATGAATTGCTGGAATCATTCAACGATGCACTATGAAATCTACCATTGTTTTTCTACTTGATTGTGTCAGTGCCATTTTAGACAAAATTTTGGGTCAAGCTCATACTAAAGAAAGCAAACTGAACTTATTTCATGTTAATAATATGTCCTCACTAACATAAACATAAAGTCCTAAGGAATCCTTCGGGGGTAAGGTCATGAAAAACAAATATTGACAATTTTTTTTGCTATATTTTCTGTCACAAATGTTTGAGGGATCCCTTTTAAATCTCAGCTGAGGTTACTACTCTTCTTCATTCTTTATATGCCATTATAAATTAGAAAGCTTTCTTAATGGGAAAGCAAAACTGGCTCCAGGAAACCAACAACAGGTATATTGTGACCCAACACATAATATTAATATTTTGAGATTAATAGCTGTAAAGGTGCTACTTATGCAGGCATATGCATGCATGTTACTCTATAGGCTCTATTTAGAGCTTAGTGGCTCTTTTGGATCTACTACATATTGACATATTGAATAAAGCTATAGGAGGTATGTTGCTTATTGTTTGTTTACTCGTAGTCGTTCAGTGGTTGATTTATATTTTTCAGCCATGGAGGTGTCTGAATGTTGCGCTATTTGCACACATCCTGTAGACTCATCTGCATGAACTTTTGGAGAATAGGGTAGTCTAGCTATCAACAAAGCCAGTATATTGAGGAAAGACAGTATTCACACTGTACGTGGTGAAAAGGTACACCAGGACTGCCGCCATAATTACTGTAAGATTGCCAAAGACACCAAGCAAGAGCAGTCAAAGCCAAGTACTAGCAGTGACGGACTTGTTCTTAGATAATCTAAGGAGGGGTTTTCTTTTGCAACTGATTGTTTCTTCTGTGGCAGACCAGCCAAATTGGGAAGGAAGAGGAAGAAGTATGATGTCCTGCAAGTGAAGACCATTGGATTAAAGGAAACGCTCCTGGCAATATGCAGTGAACGAGCTGATAGTTGGTCTGATACTGTGAAAGCACGCATTTTGCATGTACATGACCTACATGCAGCAGATGCAGTTTATCATCATCAGACTTGTAGTGTCAATTTTCGTACAGGAAAGCAAAAGCCAATGGCTCATCAGTCGGCAAGCACTGAAGACTCTAAGAGACCAAAGCCTGGCCGGCCTCAAGTTGATGAGAGGGCAGTAGCATTTTTGCAGGTTGCATAATATCTGGAAGAAATGATGATGAACAAATCACCATTGATCACGTCATAGATCTCATGGAACAGAAGCTTGCAAACACTGCTCATAAAGCATATGGCTACACCCACATGAAGAAGAGGCTACACGAACACTTTGGTGAGAAAATAATCTTGACTGAAATCAATGGCAAGCCAAATGTGGCTACCTTCAGAACAACAGCAAGAGAGCAGTGCTTCATGAATACTACGAGCAACAGCAGCAGGAAAAAAACACAACTGAAGAAAAGATGAAACGTGTACAGGCAGCTGCAAGACTCATCAAGGATGACATCAAATCCATCACAATGACTCGTGATGTCTACCCATCTTGTGATGACATAAGATCACAAGAGGCTGGTATTGAATTTCTTCCAGACACTCTGAAAGAATTGTTGAAAGGGCTTTTTCCTGGACAGAATACTGGAGTTAAGGTAGCTTCAATTGGACAAGCTATAGTTCAAGCAGCTAGACCCAAGGAAGACAGCCAAGGTCTGACAATAGTGACATACCAAAAGCTCCTTAATATAAAAGCTCAGAACTGTTGCGAAAATTTGGATGTTCTTTGGAAGACATCTATCATGTTTGGGTCTCCTAGACCTGCATGGCCAGGAATGATGCAGTTCATACATCAGGGTGACAGCTGTCATGTTCATGCCAATGATTGACACGAATCCCAGTGACAGCACATGCATTTACTCCACCTTGATGTTTGTGTGAGCATGCACAAAGACATGAAGTCACCCCAATAATCACTTTTGATCAGCCCCTCTGGAGGCTTTCATGTTCATCAAATCTGAGCCTGTGGAAGTGATTTGAGAAAAATCATCTTACGTTTGGGTGGCTTCCACACAGAGATGAGTTTCCTTGGATGCATTGGACATTTAGCTAATGGCTTCATCTGGACTGCAAGAAATGCTAGAGTTAATCTATGCTCCCAATGCAGTGGATATGATAAGTGGCAAGGCCATTGCACGAGCAGTATGTGCACACTTCATTGTTGATGCTGTCCTCAATGCCCTGATACTGAAGAGGGTTTTCAATGTCCTCCTACCATGCTAACAAGAAGTATCAGACTGTGAGGGTTCAGAAAAAAATGCAAGACCAACAGATGAACTGTGTGCAAATGTAGGTAGGAATCAGGACATAGATGAAGCGTGCACTCTCTAGAAGCTGATGGCCAGGGAAATTCGTGTTGAGGAAGTTTGCAAGTTCGATGTTCTGACAAGAATCAAGGACCTTCTGGACTATTCTGAGTTCATGAAGATATCCTCCAGAACTTCTGCACTCTGGCTTCAGTTGTATGAACATGATGAACATCCTACGCAGATACATCAGAGCTGAGCGGACTGGAAACTAGGCATTACATTTACAGGCAACCCAGGAGATGCTCCCCTACTTAGCAGCCTCAGGCCATAACAACTACACCAAATCAGCCATAGTGTATCTGCAGGAGATGTCCTATCTCAAGACTCAACATCCTGAAGTCCAGCAATGTTTTGATGAGGGGTTCCACGTGATTTGACGAAGTAATTGCCTGTGGACTGGTCTTCCATTTGACCTTATCATTGAGCAGGTTTTAATGAGAAGCTTAAAGACTAGTGGGGGGCTTACACGAGGCCAAGGAATGACTGAACATCAGCGCCTGCTGTGGCTGCTATCAAGGCCTGCCTGTGCAGAGGTCAACCAGGCAATACTGGAGTTCACAGAAGTTTACTACAACACTGGGGAGCAGAATCAGGATATGACCAAATCAAGACAGGCTCGTGACTGAAGACACTCTTACAGTGATCGGAGAGTCGGCAGGGCTGCCACAATTCACAGCTAAAGGTTTGAGTCGCAACAAATGCCGCCATGCTTATATAGAGGATCTTTTGGCTCTTGAGGTGGAAAGGATGCTTCTAAAAGGCAAGTTATGGTCTCCATTTCTTCTTGCAGAATTGGGTGCTGGTGTTTGAGTCCACCCAGACAAGGAATTTGCACAATATGTGCAAAATGGTTTGCATTGTGGTTTTCGATTGGGGTGTCTCAATATGGGCTGTCCGAAACAGGTGAATCATAACCATCCGTCAGCAGCAGCACAAGAAAGTATAGTGTTGGAGCATATCCAGTCAGAGTTGAGGCTAGGAAGATTGGTTGGACCCTCCTAAACCATGTGTGATCGTGCGTGAAAACTAGTCCAATTGGTCTCATACCTACCTCCCTACTTCATCCTTAACCTCCTTTGCAATTTGCCCTACCTTCCTCATTCCCTATTGCATTTTGGAGAGTGTATGTGTGTACACATCCTCCAGTGGCTAAAAGTCACACTCCTCAAACCCTTATATACCTAGGACCTTCTTGGCCTCCCCTCTCACTCTCATTGATAGATCCCATCTCCTAACAATGGGGGAATAAGTAATTAGAAAGTTGTCCAAATAATGTGAGACAAATGTGACTTCTGCCCTGTACAGTGCCCATGTCATCATATCAGCCACTGCCCTAAAAATCTTTGGAGCCGAACGTAGTCCGAATAGGAGAGCCCTGTCTGTGTAAGTGTGCCAATCCCATATGATACCAAGCCGATGGTGATCACTAGGGTGCACCGGAATCTGTCTATAGGCACACTCCAAGTCGATCTTCACCATCAGTACACTGGCCCCCAATGTCTGAGTGCATTCAACTATGTCGTTCATCCGCATGTACAAAATTGATGCAGCCTCTTCAGATATGCCGGAACTCACACCTCCACCCCTTGGGTAGGAAAGATCCACAATTAGTCTCCACTTGCCCATTTGATGTGGCTTGAGATCAGGAGGTTCTGGCAGGGGCTAGCGAGGATGGGATGGGGAGGGAGTGGGCTAGCAAATGCTAGCATAAGTGTGCTAGCAGGGGGTGGGAAGCAGTAGCTGCTGGCAGGGTGTGGGCATATCCCCACATGAAGGAGAAGAAAGAAAGGAAAGAGAAAGAAAGAATGGATGAAGTAGAGATAAAGATTGAACATAAACATTATTCATAGTTAATTGTCATGCGCATATCGTCAGTCTTGCGATTTTTACCTATTTAGTCATGTCAGGTCATTGGTTATTGTTGTGTCATTCTGATTGGTTGCCGTACTTGTTTTGGGAGGAGTCAGCACTCGTATATATATCATGTACTCGTGCTGCCTCCTTCAGAAGTTGTAATTACATTAACTTAGTCTAGTAACTAGTAGTGTAACCAGTTAGCTGGCTAGGGTACAGCCTAGGCTGCATATCTTAGTTACCTTCTCTGGTGGCAGCGATACTAAACGCTGTACCAGGTGCGTGAGAGCTAAGCTGTCTACGGACTCGCCGCGCCCTCCCACATATGGTGGCAGCGGTGGGATCCTCTTGCTGACCTTGGACACGAGAGGATTACCTGGCTTCTGAGGGAGACGTCCCGACTGAAGTTCCAGGGCCCGAACAACGAGAACCAATTACCCACGGTCGTTAGACTTGTGACAAGCAACCTCACTTAGGTGGTGGAAGCAACCCTATCGCGGAACCATACTACGGTAGTGGGACCATTACACGCAACCTTGCCTTGGCAGAGGGAGCAACACGTCTATCTAGCTACGGCTGTGAGAGACATTTCAGTGGAACGTGGGCGACGCGGGCTACTGTGGAGTGAATTGGGGGAGGAAGTGCGCAGGAGGAGTATTGGCAGAAGGGACCTGGATTGGTGCTGGGCCGCCTGTCTGCTTGTGTCTGTGGCTAAGTGTATTGTGGCGTTTTTGTGTTGTAAATTTTTCTAAGTTGTAACCGTCTAATTTGTCATCTATAGTTCTAATTGGTGTTGTGCCATATTTGGCTTTGTGTTCAATTGGACTTAAGTGTTTGTGCACTTTGTTGTGGAACTGTGTGGCTTTGTATTGTGTTTTAATTACCTGTACCGCCTTATTCATTGTCTTTATTTTTAATTCCACAGGCATCTAGCAGAGGGCTAGTTTTGGCTTTGCCTTCCATGACGGAGCCTGCGGCTGGTGAGGGGGGGACAAAGGGGGGCGGGAGGAATCCGGGAACAGCTGGAAAGGAGTCCTATCGTCCACACCAGAAGACAGTGATAGAGAAGAGGTCGCCGTACCCTATTAGATCATCCGGTGTGAAGTGCCTGGAAGAGGGTGATAGTGAAGCCGAGTTTGAGGGAGCAAGAGAGGCATACGCGGGTACGGCTAGACAGGAAGAGGCAGGAGATTCAACTTCAGCTTTGATTAAGTTCCTAATGGAGAAGGATGTGCAGGATAGGCGTGACAGAGCTGAGGAGCTGGCTGTGCAGAGGGAGATGTTGGAGCAGGAGAAGAAGAGGCATCAGCTGGCTGAGGAACAGATTAGGGCAAGCAGGGAAGCTGAGGAGCTGCGTTGGAGAGAAACAGAAGAATCAAGGAGGACATATGACAACGACAGAAGACAACGGGAAAGACGTGAGGATGCTAGGGTTCGGGAGCTAAGGGAGTTGCTTAATGAGAGGCTCAAAGGGCTGGGCATGTACAAGGAAGGTAGTGAGCTTGGTGCGTACCTAAGTAAATTCGAAAGGATAATGCGTATGGGGGAGGTTAGGGAAGACAGTTGGGGGGATAGGCTCTACCCAAAGCTTACCGAGACCTTGTGTAAAAGAATTACTAAGGACCTAGATGGTAATAAGAGTTATGATGTGCTTAAGAAGAATTTGTTAAGGGCAGTGGGGGAAACAGCCATTACTTATGGTAATTCGTTACTAGGGGCTACCAGTGAGTTGTTTAAAGGTATGACGGCAGGTAGTATGGCTGATTGGTTATCAAGAACAACAATGGGTATGTTTCGTGATTGTGAGTCTGTCGAGGATTGTACTGTAGCTGCAGCCTTGGCAGTGTTAAGACGTGTATTGCCTGAGAGTGGGAAGATGTTTATGGATGGGAAAAAGATTAAGAATTGGGGAGACCTCCGTGAGAATTTGGAGGATTGGATGTCGGGAAGGCAGCCTGGGAACTATTTTAAAAGTATAGGGAGTTTAAGTGAGAATAGTAGCAGAGGCTATAGGGCTAGTGGGAATGTGTATGGGCAAGGAGATAAGTCCCGTGGGAATGTTGTGGGGGGTGTTGTTAGTAGTAATGTTGGAGCTAGGAGCAATTATGGTGGAAGTTATAGTAATAGTGGGGGGTACACAGTTAAATGTTTTAGTTGTGGGGAGCTAGGACATAGATCCTTTGAGTGCAAAAAGGGTAAGTCAGTTAGTGCAAGTGAGGTAAGAGTACCTGTGTGCTATACGTGTGGGAAGTCTGGGCATAAAAGCCCCGAGTGTACCCAGAAGGGTAAGGGAACGTCTGCCATCAAGAATGAGCCACCAACTAAGCTTTCTGTTTTAAGGAGGGCTGGGTCGGGAGCTCAAGGTAATGTAGTGACAGGGTTGGTGTGTGGGGTGAAATCTGAGATTCTAATTGACTCAGGAGCAGAGATGGCATCGATTCCTAGGACACTAGTTCCTGAAGGTGTTAGGTGGTTGAGTGATGTAGTAGTAAGAAGTTATGGAGGTACAGAAAGGATGTGTAGAAGTTTTATGGGGGAGTTTAGTATAGGAGGATATAAGAAGTGCGTGAGGACGGTTGTGGATGAAAGTGATGAGGAAGGTGTAGCCTGTCTAGTGCCCATATCCCTTGAGAATGATGAAGAGGCTAAGGCCTACAGGGGGGCTATTAAGGCACACAAGGAGTTACAGAAAGTGAATATGAATGTTCTAACTAGGAGTATGCATGCTAAGGAGTTAGAGTCCGAACGCTGTGAGAGCGGTGGTGCCATTGAGTGGGATGTGGTGGAGCCTGTGGGTGAGTGCATGGAGGTTGTGCATGAACTCGAGGATCTTACAAGTAGCCACCCTGACCCCTCAATCATGCCCAAAGTCTTGAGTAGGGTGGGGGAAGGGCATGGGGCGGATGAAGCTGAAGGTTTGCCTGAAGCTGAACAGCCCCAGGCGAAAGTAAGTGAGGGAATTGCTAGAGGTAAGGCAGTTCCCTTGGATAAGTTATCAGATGAGTCTGTGCATGATGACCTTAGTGGTCTAGTGGAGGAGATAGGTCCAGTTAAGGCAGGATCAGATACAGAAATGCTTATTAAGGAGGTGAAAGAAGATGATAGTTTAGCTGTGTGGCGTGAATTGGCTGATAGGAAGGAGAGGGGGTTCAAATGGAGCAAAGGTATTTTAGTAAAGGAAATGTATGTGAATTGGGAGGAGTATAGAGAAGTTATTGTATTACCAAGAAGCTTGCGAAGTAAGGTTTTAAGTATTGGGCATGATAGGAATGGTCACTTAGGTGCAGAAAAGGTGTCCCAGCTTGTTAAGAAGTACTTTATCTGGCCGAGCATGGCCAAGGAGATAGTTGAGTATTGTGCTAGTTGCAGTAGTTGTCAGTTAAGGTCTAAGAGAAAACCCAGGAGAGCCCCGGTGGTGGACCGACCGGTCATGTCGGAGCCATTTGAAACGGTGGCCATTGACCTTGTAGGTCCACTACCAAAAGGGAAGGGTGGCTGTAGGTTTATTTTAACTTATATTTGCCTAGCCACTAGGTGGCCGGAAGCCATCCCCTTGAGGTCCATCACTGCAAAGGCAGTTGTAGAAGGGCTCTGGTCTATCTTTAGTAGGACGTCCATACCTGAGGTTCTGCTTAGTGATCAGGGGTCACAGTTTTGTGGCAAGGTAATGTCCCAGTTGTGTGCCTGGTTAGGGGTGGAGAAGGTTAAGACCTCTCCCTATCACCCCGAAACCAATGGCTGCGTCGAACGCATGCATGGCACTTTGAAGTCCATCTTAGGCAAGTGCATGGAGAAGGGAGGTGATTGGGTTGAGCAGATTAATTTTGCTTTGTTTGTTTTAAGGGAAATGCCACATAAGGACTCTGGCTTTAGTCCTTTCGACCTGGTGTATGGGTTTCGTGTAAGAACTCCACTTGATGCCTTATACCATGGGTTGTTTGAATGTGAAAGTAAGAAGTTAGGCGTATGTGAATGGGTGATGAGAATGGCTGAAAGACTTGAAGGTCTTAGGGACTGTGCAGCCTTAGGGCTAGCTAAGGGAAAGGAGAGCAGGTTACAGTATGTGAATAGCGGGTGTAAGTTAAGGACATTTAAGGAAGGTGAATTAGTATTGTATAGAGTGCCTGGCTTGTCGTGCAAACTTTCTGATTCGTGGCAAGGTCCATATATTATTATGAAGAGGGTAGGTGAAGTAAACTATAGGATAGGAAAGGTTGGGAAGAGTAAGCACTCCAAGGTGGTGCATGTTAATTGTATTAAGCTACTTAAGGAAAGGGCAGAGATTAACAGGTTAGATGTTGTGATTGAGGATGTTTGTGATAGTGGATGTAGTAGTTTATTAAGTGGTGAATGTGAAGGGTTTGTTAAAGGGGAGTTAGACACTGTGTTGACTGACTTTACTGATGTATTTTCGGACAAGCCTGGAAACACCGATCAGGTAGTGATGAAGATAGACACCAAGGAGTGTGAACCGATTCGGCAATCACCATATTCTGTCCCCTTGGGTATCAGGGATAGGGTCCGTAAGGAGATAGAGAGTTTGGAAAGAGATGGTATTATAGAGAGGTGCCAGAGTAGTTGGGCCTCTCCTCTGGTTCCAGTTAGGAAGCCTGACGGCAGCGTCCGTCTTTGTGTTGACTACCGAAAGTTGAATTCTGTTACGGTTAAGGAGCCCTATTATATCCCTTCCTTTGAGGAAATGGTTGAGAAGGTTGGGACAGGGAAGGTGCTCTCAAAAATAGATCTAGCAAAAGGATTCCATCAAGTTGTTGTAGCAGAACAGGATAGGGATAAGACTACCTTTATATGTCCCTTTGGGAAGTACCGGTACCGGCGGATGCCGTTTGGCTTGACCAACGCTCCGTCCGTGTTCCAGAGACTAATGGAGGAGGTTCTGGGCGGTTGTGTTGAGTATGCCCGTGTATACATAGACGACATCTTAGTGGTGTCGGGTAGCTGGAAGGAGCATTTAGAGCACTTGAGGAATGTGTTGAGTACACTTAGAGCGGCAGGCCTTACATGTAAGAGGGCAAAGTGCCAGTTTGGCAAGAGGACTCTAGAATTCCTTGGGCACCAGATTGGTGATGGGAAGGTTTCGGTCCCTGCAGCGAGGGTTGCAGCCATAAGGGACCACCCAGTCCCACAGACAAGGAAGCAGCTACGTGCATTTTTAGGGATGGTAGGATTCTATCGAAAGTTCATCTCTGGTTTCCATCGGTGGTCCTCAGTCCTCACCCCTCACACGTCGACGGCGATGTCTGGAAGGGTGAGTTGGGATGGTGTGATGCTGGATGCATTTCATTCTTTGTGTAATTTGTTGTCAGAGTTTGTGTGTTTACATGTACCTTGTGCAAGTGATGTCTTTGTCTTAGACACAGATGCAAGTGGTTCGGGTGTAGGTGCAGTGTTGTCTGTGGTCCGTGATGACGAAAAACTACCTGTGGCGTTCTTCTCCAAACAGCTTCATGGAGCTCAGCGGAACTACAGCGCACAGGAGCTTGAAGGACTTGGTATTTACGAAAGTGTTGTTCATTTTGCATATTACT
>WLWD01002142.1_pt1 | contig 29203 bp, 19 predicted proteins | sample 6712731 | NCBI WGS metagenome assembly WLWD01 (sample SAMN12718690, study PRJNA576275) | sponge metagenome | isolation source: marine sponge | host: Mycale hentscheli | place: New Zealand: South Island, Marlborough, Capsize Point | collected 2014-11-01
TTCCAGATAAGCCAAGCTACGCCACCTTCCCAGTGTCTTTATAACCGAGTCCTCTAGCCCATTCCTGGCTGCTGCTGTCGCTGCCCCAATACGAAAACTGTGGCCACAGTATTTGGTTGGGTCCAGACCTGCCTTCTTTATTGCCTCCCTCACAACTGAAACCAACCGTTGCCGCGTCAGGAAATCGCCATTGGGAAACACAAATAGTGGTCCATCCTTCTTGCCTCGCGCTACCAGGTAGTTAACCAGGGCCTTCACTGGGCAAATGTCTGATTGCGTTCTCCCAAGGAAGAGATGTATACCCTTTCGAAAAGGGTCCGTCTTCAATTGTTTGATGAAAACCCTAACTACCCTTGGCTGAACTGGGTCATCCACCGCTATGTCCTTCACTGACAGGTGAGCTCCAGGGTCATACTCACTTTCAGTGGGAACGGTCATTTCTCCTGATCTCAGGAAACCAAAAAAACCCAAACAGCACGCCGCCCACAGCATTGTGGCAGCAGGTGTTGACTCAGACTCCCACACAGTCTTCACCTTTCTGAGGATGTCAGGAGAAATAGGTAGCCTCTCCCGTTTACCCACTCCCTTCTCTGCCTCCACCCTTTTGACTCCCTGCAATACATACTGGAGCCTTGGAAATCCAGCAGTAAACAGATCCCGCTCTCCCTCTGCAATATGAAGATGGCGTACTGCTGAGAGATAGACTCTTATGGTGCGGTGCTTCAGTCCCGCTTCCGTCAAGTAGGCTACAAATTTGCATAGGGTTGACTCAGATGCCGGGACGGCTTGAAATCCACCTGCTCCACAAAATCCCACAAACTTCCTCTGGCCACAACGGTACCCGCTGTGTTGATCCCGCTAGACCCTTCGCAAAAAGCTCTTCCACAAGGCTGTCCAGTTCTCCGACATCCAATCGCACTGACCAAACACCAGCAGCTGAAGAAGCTATGGAGGGATGACAGATGGTTCTCTCTTGGCAGATGGCACCTGTGAGAAAAACAGATTGACGTCATTCCGGGACAACGCATCCGCTGCCCTGTTCTCCGCCCCTGGGATGTGTTGTCCAATGATTGACATGTTGTGGTGGGCCAACATAAAAAACAAACATCTCATCAGGTGCATCAGCCTCTCGTCCTTGCTCCAGCCTGACCTTAGTACTGCCACTACCGCCGCATTATCACACCAGCACTTTATTGTTTTTCCACGCCACTCATCACCCCACACCGCAACCCCAAGCACTATCGGCAACAACTCCTTCACTGTTATGTGTATCATCTTCCACGATTCTGGCAGTTTCAACTGAAACCAGTTACCCTCGGATGAGAATGCGCCACACCCCCATGAGCCTGATGCATCCGAGGTTATCACGCCTGCTACTTCTGAGGGTGAAACCCTTGACATCATCCCCACCCCGTTCCACATCGGGAGGAAGCATTCCCACCACTCCAGATCCGATCTGAATTCCTTGTTCAGCCGGACCCTGTAGTGCAGTTCCCTCACTGACGTTGATAGGGATATCATCCTCCTAAGGAATGTTCTGCCTGGCTTTACCACACAGCAGGCATGTTGCAATTGACCCACCAGTGACAACAACTCTTTCTTGGTGCATGACTTCAGGTTTTTCCACCTAGTAATCTCCTCTTTCAGGCGCCGCAGCTTCTCCTTTTGTAGCCTGATTTCCATGACCACCGAGTCCAGTTCGATGCCCAGAAATGTTAGGGTGGTAGCGGGGCCTTCTGTCTTGTGTCCCGCTATTGGCACTCCCAGGCTATGGCATAGTTGGAGAGCTTTGTCTAGCGCCATTTGGCATTCCGTTTCACCTGAGCTTCCAAATACGATAAAATCACCCAAGTAGTGCAACAAATTTCTGATACCCTGCCTTTCATCATCCATTCGATTGCATCGGCTACTGCATTGAAGATTTTTGGCGCAGACTTCAGCCCAAATGGCAGCGTTGCGTTGCATCAACATACAGGAATCCCCTCCACTTCATCCCCAATAACAGTCTATCCTCCGGATGCACAGGAATTAAGCGATACGCACTCTCTATGTCAAATTTTGCCATCTGTGTCTGCTTCCCTTTCAACATAATGATGCGTACTGCCTGGTCCACTGATGCATAGCTCAGCGAACACACCTCCGGCTCAATACCATCATTCACTGAACTACCCTTCGGTCTTGAGAGGTCCAATATGAGCCTGTACTTGCCCGGCTGGTGGGGTTTGGGGATGACCCCAAAACTGCTGATCATAGCCTCTGGGAGCATTGAGGTCGCAAAAGGGCCCACCACCCTCTTGAGCCCTACCTCCTTTGCAAGGTACTGATCCACCACCTCAGTATTGTCCAAGGCTGACCTCATATTCTTCTTGGCAGCCTGGCAGGAGTGGCCACCGTATCACCGTATCTGAACCCAATGCGGAAACTTTGCTGGATCCCGTCCAGGATGTACCTCCTGTACTTGGCATCTGGATGGTGTTGTAGCTGCCTGTGCCACTCAGCTAATATCAATGGCGATACCACATTAGTCAACAGTTGTGGTGCTTGGGAGGGTCTTCTGCTGTCCAGGATGGCCAGGTCTCTGGTGTACCGATACTGATCCCCTCCTGCAACAAGTATGAGTGTAGTGTTCACCCTCGCTTCCCGGATACGCCCCTAGTATCTCGCTTCCCACTACTCCCCCTACTTTCCTACCCATTCACCTTACCAACTACTATCAATTTTCCTCCCCACCTAGTACTTTCCATGTGACCTTCCCCCACCACTCCCACACTGGTACTACTTCCCCCACATCACTTATAACTTCATTTGTTGCTATCATAGAACATCACCATGGATATATAGTCATAATAATGTTGTTACTGTCACAGAGCTGTGTGTCCGTTCATTAGAGGAGGGCCTCCTGCTCCACGCTCCCCTCGTCTTAGAGCCTCTCGGCACTGGGGTTTGCGATGTTCTCCTCCACATCGGGAGCACACATGTTCGTACCGGCACCTCACAAATGTGCACCTCCCTTCATTCCATGCGTAGCACGCCCCGACTCTCTCTCTCTTCCTCCTGTCCAATCCCCTCACTGGTGCTGCCACACCCAGGTCACGCCCCTGGGTGGGCCGCCTGTTCATGCTAGCCTGAAGGCCACATTCCTCCTGGGTGTGGTCTGACTGCATGCACACTGCACAAAACGTTTGCCTTCCCCCACTAAATGCCAGGATCGTAGTAGAGTACAGTGACTGGTTGATCCTGGCAAAGTTCACGGCAAGCTGTCGGAAGGCTGCATCATAGAGTCACCATCCTCGCCCACCCCTTGTAGACTCGCCAACAATGAGCGCCTGATAGGCCAGCATCTCCTTCGTTTTTCCAGGGTATTTTGAAACCACCACTGCCATGTACATATTGAAGCACTGGATCCAACTAAGAATGTCGGGGACTTCCCGGCGAGTAAAGTGGGTCCCTGCCTCAGCCGCCAGCTTCCTGCGCTCCGCTTCCATGTTGTCTTTCAACAACTCGGCCATGTCTACGTACTCTGGGCACAGGATATGGCGCACAAGTTTTGCCGGGATCACTGGCAAAGCCTCACTGAGGATGAACGGGCCTTCTGCATCCTCCAGAGCTTTGTCTTTACTCGGACTGGGTTTTACCACCCCTGGGTCCCCTGCCGTACTCTCCTCCCTCTGGCTGGGGAAGGTTGGAAGTCCCAGTCTTTCCACTTCCCAACGACCCTGTCACAAAGAAAAAACTAGGGACTGTCAACCAACTAGCAAATCCGGTGTTCACTCATTTGGACTGCTGTCAACTGCTATATTCATATCAAATGCCTTACACACCTTTACTTGGGCCACACGCCCAATACACAATCTACCACCAATTGATCAATCCCTGGTTCTCATGCATCACCAACCCAACCCATGGTTTACCCCGGGCACTGGCCATTCTATAACCAACCACCCATTGCTTTACACACCCCTATACATCCATATATGTACATGTCCATGGTTTACCACAGACCCCACTACATACCTTAGTCAGCCACAGACCACTTGTATATTCCACGGTCTGCCCTAAGTTACCTTCACCTCCCATGTTCTACCACCAACCACCTGTATCGTTTACGGTCTATCACAGACTACTTATACATTGCTCGGTCTACCACAGACCACCTGTCCACTCCATGGACACAGACCGCCTATATATATCACAGTCTACCACAGACTACCTATACATTCCACGGTCTACCACAGACCACCTATACATCCCACAGTCTATCACAGACCACCTGTACCTCCCACGGTCTATCACAGACTCCCTGTCCATTCCACGGTCTATCACAGACCACCTATACCTCCTACGGTCTACCACAGACCACCTGTCCCCTCCATGGACACGGACCACTTAAACATTCCAATGTCTACCACAGACTACCTATACATTCCACGGTCTACCACAGACCACCTATACATTCCAAGGTATACCACAGGCCACCTTTACAATTCACAGTCTACCTGTACCTTCTACAATCTACCACCGATCACCTGTCCATCCCATGGTACGCCACCAACCCTCTGTCCATCCCCCAGTACGCCACGGACCTTCTGTCCCTTCCCCGGTCTGCCACCGACCCTCTGTACACTCCACGGTCTGCCACAGACCAACTGTACCTTCCATGGACTACCGACAACCCCTACACACACTGAAGTCTATACCTTCCACCGTCTCCCACCGATTACCTGTACATTTCGCTGTGACCGTACCTATACATTCCACATTATACCATAGACCACCTGTATCTTCCACCATCTATCACATTCATAGTTCACCCTTACCTTCTATGGTCTACCTTGCACCACCTCTATCTTTCACAGTTTGCCACATACTATTTATACCATAATACTAACCATAAGCTCTCGGTTTCCCACTAACCCAGGTCATACCTGTACAGTCACCTCCTCATTTCCTTACGTAATCTCCCTATCCCTTTACTTAGACTTATGCTTGATCCCGCTACCAGTCCCCCAATTGTTCACTCCTACCCTAAACTCTTCTAATTTTTGCCCACCTCCTGAGGTGACTGGAGCCTCCACACCTCGCCTGTCCTCAGGCTGCTCCCGTGGTCGCCGCTCCCTCTCGGCCGACGGTCCTCCGCTCCCAGAGCTAGACGTCTTGCCTAGTGCCCCCGATCCCCGCAGCTGAGCCGACACCCCAGCAATAATGGCCTCCAGCGTCTTTGGGTCTAGATGAACTGCCGCCACCGTAGGCGCCGCTCCTCCACTGGGGACTGCCGAAGACTCAGTCCGCTCCTCCGCTGCCATTTCCGTAAGTAGCCAAACAAAAGAACTCCGCCCAGCCTGTCTTTGCTCTCTCACTCGCTGCTGGTTGTCTTGCTGGCTCAAGCCTGTGTTCCCTCACACACTCACACACGTGTTCTCTGACTATCTGTCACCACGCATGTCCCTTTCCCACCAATCTTTGTGCTGCTTCCTTAACCCCCCTTTTCCTAATCTCCCGGTCTGGTCCTCATAATTAACTTGGTCTAACTCCGTTAAACCTGATAAAAACTCGCGCACCACGAACGCGCATGCCCGGACTCCGTGTAAAAATTCGTCATAGCTCAAAACCGCATTGGTCACGGAAATATGGGTATCCCGTAAAATTGGGTATCCTGGCGTACTCATATTTCCGGAAATATTGGTATCCCGCCGTAAACTTGGGTACAGATTGAAATGGAAGTAAGTAGTAATTACTCAGAGCATTATTCATTTCTTAATATTTTATTGATTGGCTAAGTCCAAATCCAATAAGTCCAACATTAATTGTAGAAGATATGGAAAAGCAAAGGAGAATTGTATGAAACACTCATGATCAGAGTCACTTTGGAGTAGCTACACAAAACAGATGGCATTGTGTCAAGAAAATACTATAACAGGCCTGGAATTTTTTTAGAAATTAGATAATGTGAAATAATGTGAAAATATATGCGAAAAGCCGTATATTTAATTCAATTGTGATAGGGAAACTTGGTGCCTTCAGCGAATACCTACAATAATTTCTGCATTCTCACACACTCATAAGAGTCACTTTCTGTATTATTTAAAATAATAATTTAACATCATTACATTAAAGTATGGTTTATTATTTAAGTAAATAGAAACGGACTGTAATGATCTACATGAAAATATATAGATGTAGATATAGCTAATAGTTCATTCTTGTCTTCTGGAGGTATACGGAAGGTAGGCTGGGGTGGGGAAGGTATATAAGTTTTTTGCCAACGATACATGACTCTACCTAATAACATGAGAGGTAAAGAGAATACTTATAGTTTTTTTCTCTATAGAATTGCAATTTGTGATCATTTTTTATCACATGCAAACAAACTAGCTGTTCAACTTTAACAGTTCCTGATTTAGATCATTTTAGAAAGATTCTTAAAAATTATACAGAATCTATGGTGACTGTCAATACTACCTCTCCTCTCTCTCGATCATTAATCATGTATTCCATCATTGGTTTCTTGTATGAACTAAAAATGGCTGCATACTTCAAGAAACCAGTAGCTTAATTCAACCAAAGTGCAATGCCATACTTAATGCAAATGTCACTTCTGCTTCAAAAGTAGGCATCTTTAAAGTGTACACTTTCAAATGGTACAAGAATGGTAGTTCCAATTATCATTGAGTTTGCTATGAGAGGGCTTATTGTAATAGTTGAGTAGTTGAAAGATATGAAACTTATGAAAAACATGGAATTAAAGAAGCAGTATCTATTTGAGGCAAAAAAACTAATATACCTTTGTTTAATTTGTAATTGTTGTAAACTGTTCGACCACTTGGATTTGACTGACATTGAAGACGTTAGCGGGTACTCTATACCTTATTCCAGTCAAATCCAAGTATTCCACCAGATGAGAGTAGATTCAATTCAGCCAGTGCCTCCAAATTCAAATAAATATTTCTTTTCTTTTTTTTTGCTTATTCTTAAAGATAACATTTATCACTATAATAATTATTTCATAAGTAATGTCTGTCAATTAGTTTGCCCTCATATTTTGATTACTGTCCAGGGAAGGTGATTTATTAATTGATTTTTCAAACTCACCACAGAATTTCTAGTGTTTACACTCAGACATGGGAGTGTGACTTTAGTGAGTTGGGCACTAGTAGCATAGGTAGCACTGCAGGTAGTTGTGGTAATTTACTAATACCTCCCATTGATGTCTTGATTCAATATTATCACTGTAATTGACATGAATAGAGGTGTTTTACTAGAATGACAGGATCAACAGCGATTAGTAGTGAGTTGAATTCAATATAACTAAAGCACAGGAAAACTTCATGAATTCGATGTGAAGATACTACTCAGAAGAACGAAGAGGGTGGCAAGGTTTAGCCTGTAAGGCTAGGACCATACATTATCAGCAGATGTGTGGTTAGGGCTTATATAAGTTTTCAAGAAATGACAAGATCATCAAGACCAAAGCTAATATTGCAAGTCTGAAATTTTATTTTAAAAAAAAAAGCTTGAAAAATACAATTGAATTTGAAACCAGAAATAAAATTTAAGAAAGTAGCTAATGTCTGATGAAAAGTAGAATAAAATACTCATGTGCTACTAAATGAAATAAGTATAAATGCAATGAAAGAAAAAAACATGTGCATAATTGTCACATGTTCTTACATTCTATTTCATTCATTTTTCCTTCGAAGTATTACTTGGTCTTTACACTACAAGAAATTTTCCCCTCATTGTTAGCTAAAATGTTTAGCAATGTACATCCATGTTTAAATATTAGTGTATACCTCTCAATTTAATAATATAAAATGGCACTATGAAAAAAAATAATTTGTATCGAAACTGTTTTACCAGCCTCATCTCAGTTAAAGAAATTTGAATGTGCCAGCAATGCTTAGAAGTTTCAAAATTATGTGAGGAAATTTCAGGCACTTCGCAAAGATAACTTTCTGTTCTAAAATTTTAAATGGTAAAAGAAATTTAGACTATATTTTAATACTCCCATTTTTAGTGTATATTCATTGGGCATGTTACCCTCAGTGTGCATAAGTGTAAGCAAATTTGTCAGCCTCTACACACATTGTTGCTTGACACAAAGTATGTTTGCCCTAATTTTGAATATTTTAAAGGCAATAGCTGCATTTATCCTTATTACATGGTTGTTCACATTACTCTGTATCTAGTTAGTTGCTCTAAGCAATATATTTTTATTTCTTCACCCATGCTATATAATAACTATATTATAATAAGAACATGCTGCAATCAGTTAGTAGCTGTAATTTACTTATATCAACCATTGATGTCTTGATTTAATAGTGAAGTATCACTGTTGGCAAAGTTTTCGGAAGATAAATTGTGTATTTAGCGTGTGATATAGATGCTTCACAATAGAGGACACAGTTGGCAAGGTAGAGTGGACTGGGAAGTGTATGCATACACAATACTCGTATACATACATAATCTAGTTGCAGGAATATGAGTGCTCTAGTTATGATGACTGTATTAAAGTCAATACACAAATATTTAAGTTATTAAAGCTCTGTATGTTACATATGCAACTTTTGGAAACAGCCCATTGGGTGTCTCTGCACTACCAAGTTTGTTTGGCTCTACATAAAATAAACAGTAAGCGTGCCCTCCAGAAATCTTGCTGTTTACTTTGTGTTATTATATCACCATGGAGAGTTCAATCTCAGTTGACCCCTGAAGAGCACTTCGGCAAGAAGTCGAAAGAAAAAATTCCTATTATTATAATTATTTCAGCCGAGAATGACTGAATCATTATCTTATGATAGATTGGAGTACAAAGATGCTGGGGCTGCCAAAGTTGATCAAGGGATACTAGAAAGAGGAGAATGGCTGCCAGGTAAGCATAATACTGCTACAGACAGCTAATCTAAAGAAACAGGATCTACAGGACACCCTTTTCCTACAAATTGTAATAATTCATGTCATTGGATATGTTATTGGTTCTATGTGTTCAACAAGTTTTGGCCTCCAGGAACTGTGATGTACATGACTGCTCACCTGGCACTAGATTTTCACCTTCTCAAGTGCAAAATAGCAGTTATATTGAAATGTAAATATTCTAACTTTACTACGAGACTATTTGAAGTCCAGAGACAGCTGGAAATGCAGACTGTGATCTTTTTGCATACACAAATTGTTTTGTTTGGCACGACCGCAAGCGCGGTAATTGAGGAATGCATTTAGTACTTTACCAGAAGCAATTTAGTCATGTGAATCCAAGTCAATTAAGCGCGCAAACGTCAACGTTGCACGTGAAAAAGGGGCGGTAGCACAGGTGCGCATTAAAACTGTAACTATTGAAAGAAAGAAATTTAGTGAAGTTTATGGAGTTTTTCGGGCGCTGTACAGCTCATCTCGTCTGTTTTCAATGATATTTATGTTTCTTATGCGCAGATAATGTACAGCAGATGGAAAACGCAAACTGGTGGGAGTTCTTCTAAAGAGACAGGATTAAAATCAGTGGATTCTACCTACTGTGTCCCAAGAAATATTCTGATGTTCACAGGATTCAGCAGTACAGCACTGTAAACTTGTAGCTAAAGTTACTAGACTTTCATGTTGAATAAAATTATCAATTCTTTCATTTATTTATAATAAGGTATATGTTAAGCTATATAAAGCTAGAAACACAGCAATCTGAGAAGAAGCCGCTCATTGTTTACAAAATTCTTAATGAAGACAGTCCGCGTGATAAATTGAGCCATACCGCGTGACTAAAAGCGGGCGCGTTTTGAGCGGGAAACCTGTGGTTTTTTCTATTCCCATAGACTTTTGTATTGAGTTTTGGAATAGCACTTTCTCTCCGGTTTTGGAGTTTACTGCGGGAATATTTTTAACCGCTTCGGCGCGAGCTTTCCAATGGTGCAAACCCCGGATGCGTAGCTGCTTCCGTTCTAAAGTTATTCAAGTTTTTCTTGCGGCCAACTCAACTTGGACATACTTTTTTAAAAAGCTGAACACTTTTCACTTAGCTAAATGACTGGAAATTTTAGCTTTAGTAAGCACCATGAAGAAAGTACAAGAGGGCCAAAAGACTTGCCCCTAAACATTTCTGGTCTTGGTCGAGACTTTCGGAGCTAAGTAAAAGCGATGTTTTGTCACGGGAATGAACCTGATAAGTTCTGCTTCTACAGGAATCTCAGTTTGCTTTTGCCCGTCTGCTTCATAATAGTGTCGCTATTGGTTTTTTTTATTGTTTGGATTATTATTTTTTGGCGTTATATGGCAGATGCTGACGTTAAAGATTTTGTGAACAGACTAGTAAAATACTTCAAACCTCAACTTGAAATTAAAAAAATTCTTCCAAAAGGTAATTTAGCTGATGCTAAAAGAAAATGCCAGATAAAGTTTGACAAACTAAAAATAATAATCGTATTACGATTGAAGAGATTGGAGAATATTGTCTCTGATGAAAAAAGATTTCTAACAGAAAAACTCACTACCTTAGAAAACCAAGAGGAAACATTAAGTAACATCTCAGAAAATAAATGGGACAGGTTATTAGAAAAAAAGCTGGAGACTTCGTCAAATGACTTAGATAGGCTCTTAAACTCGATTGAGACACAGGAAAACACTGGGGCAAACGAACAAGTGGTAGATTCACGTCTGATTCACTCCGTGATGCAAAGTATTCCAAATAGTCCTCATCCCAACAATGATGACGAGTTTAACGCATGGTATAGGAGAATACAAGAACTGGCACAGCGGACATTTAGCTTAGATGAAACTTCTTTTGATGGAATCCTGACTTCAATTGAAAATTCACTAGCATATAATCCTAACCAAGATCCAAAAGTAAAGTGTCAAAATTGTATTAAAAAATTCGGCAAGGTATTCACAGTATATTCAATCACAGTATTTGTAGGAGTATTTGTCACTGGGTTAGTTATATTTGTCTCCAATCTCTTCCTTACTGAGACCACAGGAAGCTGCGACTCTGACATGGACTGCTATGCTAACGACCTTAACAGAACCATTGGTCCTCTTGATATAAACAGTTGCTATGATTACTTGAGAGCTAACTTCTCAATCCACTGCTATAGTTGTTCTTTCAATTATGTGCTTTCAATAAGTAAATCAGGAAGTATGATTGCATTCGGAAATTCTTTCTTAGCGTTTGAAGTTGCTTTGTTAATAGGGTTGATACATATTGGCAACAAAACCAGCAAATCTTTGAAAATGGCAGTTGTGTTATTCTTCTTTGCCAATATAGGTCTGTGTATTTTTTATTTTTTTTCAGTGTTAGGTATTTTTATTTATGAATTACACTACAAAAGCAGTAGCACTAAAACCATAGCTTACCAGCTGGAAATCTATTTAGGGTACTTAGTAAATTTAACTTTGACTCTATTATTTCCTCTATTTTTTACATCTATCATATTTGTAGTGTTCTCATGCCAAAATTATCATTTGATAAAGGATAACTCTTAATTCTTGTTCACATTGTTTTCTATACACTCATTTTTATTGTTAATTCACATTATTATGTGTATCATGTTAAAAATATCCTTCTCTTTTTGTTCACATGATTTTGCCTATGTACTCCCTTATATTTTTTTATGTTAAACGTAGTCAGCGACCATGCGCTAAGCAGGCAGCACACACCTGGAGCAATGGCACCTTGGCACAATTATATTAGTCCTGATAGCTAGCAGCTACTGATAGCCACTGTACTCAGTGTTGGTTGGAGATATATTGTACTCTAAATAATTAGTTTTTGTCTAGGTCAGGTTGGATATATAGGATTTAAATCATCAATCAGTAGTGAATGGCCTTCATTGATACTTACAGATGCAATCAGCCGAAAACAGGAATTCTGTGGCTCGATAATACATGGGCATGCGATAATACATGGGCATGCGGCCAGTTCATTTGCCTTGCTTAACTAAGTGCAGTTGGGTTAAGAGTTGGACTCTAGTCCTGATGCTGTTACTCTACCCATAGTCGCAATCTCTAAATCACGAGGGCATGCTGCCAACCCTCGTTATGGTCAGGCGTAGGCCTTCATTACATGTGTGGGATGCGTTGCCTGCTCCCACTCTCTGCTTTATAACCTTCATTTTAAAAAAATTATGATCATTATTGTCCAGTGCATGTTAACTATCTGCAGTATGTGGCCAGACCCTCTCACAGTATTGCTAAGGTTGGCTCTGTCAAAGTGGGCAGTATTCTCGAAGCATAGAAACTCCTGAATCAGTCAGGTGCATGCTGTAATTTATATTTATGCTGACATGAGAGTGTTACACGAGAAGGGAGGTGGAGCAAATAGGGGTTACATAATGAGTGAGATTAGAGAATGAACTGTAGTGCTGGATGCAGCGTCTTAGTACTCATAAGCTACACTATACTATTGTCAGCGTGGCATTATATAGAACATGAGTAATCTTTCACTATCAGGCTCATATTCTCTCACCATCAGCCTTACTGCATGTCTACTCTCACTCGCAGGCTTTCTGTCTGTAGTGTATGGACAGAAGTAAACATTCACTTGTCTGTGTTTATTATCACACCCATTAACACTAATTAACATTCACTCAAGTGTAACGCATACACAAGGCCTTACTCTATCACCTAATCAATTTGTGTACGTGTGTGTTTAACGATGGTATATCCTTGTGTTCACTTTTGAGTTTTGTCAGTTCACAGTTCATCCAGAAAATAATGAATTACTAAAGAAAGGGTCCAGTTCTGGTTAAAACACAACAGTGGCGACAGGATGGGATAGAGAAGGAGCTTACAAGGTTGCAAGAGACTGGGGTTGTAGAACCAGTTCAGTTTTCAAAATGGGCAGCTCCGGTGGTACCGGTGCTCAAGTCAGATAACACGGTCAGAATCTGTGGAGATTTTAAGACCACTGTTAATTCAGTGAGTTTGACGGAGTAATACCCCCTTCCTAAAATAGAAGAGCTTCTTAGCAATTTATCTGGTGGTCAGTATTTTTCGAAGTTGGATCTGTCGCATGCCTACAGTCAGTTGGAGTTAGATGAGAGCTCCAGAGAGTTTGTGGTCATCAATACCCACCAGGGACTTTTCCGTTACAATAGGCTACCGGCGCCAGCCATAATCCAACGAGCGATGGAATCTCTTCTTCAAGGTATGCCAGGTGTCGCGGTTTATATTGACGATATTCTGGTGGCAGGCAAGGATGTGGAAGACCACTTGAAGAAATTGGAGCAAGTCACTGAAGAAATTGGAAGAAGCAGGGTTAAAACTGAAACGAGAAAAATGTGAATTTTTGGCAAGATCAGTGGAGTACCTTGGTTATCGAATTAGTGGACAAGGACTACATCCGACAGATAAAAAGGTGAAAGCTATCAGAGAGGCGCCCAAGCCTAACAATGTGGCGGAGCTTCGGTCATTTCTAGGGCTTATCAATTATTATGGGAAGTTCCTGCCCAATTTGTCGTCAACACTCTCACCTTTGTATGCATTACTCCAGAAAAAGAGTGCGTGGAGTTGGGGTGAAAAAGATCAAGTATTTGGGGCGGCCAAGGACCTCCTACAGAAGGCACCAGTATTAGTGCATTATGATCCAGATCGAGAAATCGTGCTAGCGTGTGATGCATCTCCGTATGGCGTGGGTGCAGTAATTTCACACAAATATGCAGATGGAACTGAAAGGCCAATAGCATTTTCGTCACGCACCCTATCAGCAGCTGAAAAAAAGTATTCACAGCTTGAAAAAGAAGGAGTAGCAATCATTTTTGGAATCAAGAGATTCCACCAGTATCTGTATGGCCGTCACTTCACGATCTACACTGATCATCAGCCGTTGAAACATATCTTTAATGAATCACGGCCGGTTCCGGTAATGGCTTCATCTAGAATTCAACGATGGGCTATCTTATTGGCAGGTTATGACTACAGCATTGACTATAAGCCAGGCCAGGAGCAAGGAAATGCGGATGGATTGAGTCGGTTACCTCTACCAGCATCCAAAGAAGAATCACAGCCCTCTCAAGATGTGATACAAGTGCTAGCTCAGTTAGAGGCCACAGTAGTCACAGCAGAACAAATTAGAAGCTGGTTGGAGCGAGACCCAGTACTGGCCATGGTCAAGAGATTTTGCAGATCTTCCTGGCCGAGACAAGTCAAGGACGAGAAATTGTTACCATATTTTTGGCGCAGAAATGAAATTACTCTTCATGATGGTTGCTTATTGTGGGGATCAAGGATAATCATTCCACCTCAAGGGCGAGAGAAAGTACTGGAAATTCTTCACGAGGCCCACACAGGTATATGCAGGATGAAAAGCTTAGCTCGGGGATACGTGTGGTGGCCGGAATTGGACCTTGCTATTGAGACTTTAGTCAAGAAATGCAGCACATGCCAACTATCTCGCCCTCTTCCACCAGTAGCACCGTTACATCCTTGGGAATATCCGAAGAGGCCATGGACAAGACTACATGTCATTTTGCCGGACCTTGCTTTGGTGGCAGCATGTTTATGGTCTTAGTGGATGCACACTCAAAGTGGCTGGAAGTCCACAAGATGCCGTCAATCACATCGTTCTACACTATTGAGAAGCTCAGGGAAATTTTTGCCATCCACGGGTTGCCACAAATTTTGGTTTCAGACAATGCTACCACTTTTACAAGTGCGGAGTTCAAAAGATTCATGGATTGCAATGGTATTCGACATATCACTAGTGCCCCGTACCATCCGTCTACTAATGGATTGGAGGAAAAGTCTGTCCAAACATTTAAGCAAGGTGTGAAACGATTGAAGGATGGAACATTGGAGTCAAAGATTTCTCGCTTTCTGTTCAACTACCGTATTACACCTCATTCAGTTATAGGAATTTCCCCAGCGGAGTTACTGATGAAGCGAAGACCTACATCTCGACTAGACCTGTGTTTTCCAAACGTGGTGTCAGTTGTGGAAAAGAAGCAGCAGCAGCAAAAAGAAGTTCATGACACAAAGTCCAGACAGCGAACCTTCATAGAGGGGGAGGAAGTATATGTACGGAAGTTCAACAACTCTGGTCAAGATAGTTGGAGGGAAGCCGTCGTGGAAAAGATTACAGGACCAGTGTCAGTGCAAGTCAAGCTCAGTGATGGACGCATTTGGAGACGTCATGTAGATCACGTCCGGAGGAGGCAAGCACGGCCTACTGAAACTGAACAACCTACCTGGGAAGACGGAGTGAGTGTGTCGACATCAGTACCAGTACCAGTACCAGCAGTAGTCCAGACAGACTCTAGTTCAGCAGTGACAGGTCAGGAGCAGTCGAGGTCACAAGCAGCTGCTGAACCTCCCGGTGGAACCGTCGAAAGCACCACTACAACCATGCCCGAAGAGCACCCTGCACCTACCGCATCAGGTCATGAAGGCTCCAGTGCTGCCAGGAATGTGCCAGTGGCCGCTACGCCAAATGTGAGACGTTCCGCAAGGACAAGGCAAGCCCCAGATTATTATGGGTTTGGTAAGAAGAAAGACTCTAAGGAGGGAGGAGTGTAGTGTATGGACAGAAGTAAACATTCACTTGTCATTAACACTCATTAACATTCACTCAAGTGTAACGCATACACAAGGCCTTACTCTTATCACCTAATCAATTTGTGTACGTGTGTGTTTAACGATGGTATATCCTTGTGTTCACTTTTGAGTTTTGTCAGTTCACAGTTCATCCAGAAAATAATGAATTACTAAAGAAAGGGTCCAGTTCTGGTTAAAACACCACTGTCTATCTATTCTCACTCTATCAGGCTCGCTACCTGTCTATGCTCACACTATCAGACTGCCTACCTATTCTTACCAGCTGGCTTCTGCCTATCTGTTCCCTCATTCGGCCTTGCAGCCTATCTATTCTCTTGCGCTCACTCAAGCTCGCTGCCTGTCTATTGTCACACCAGCAGACTCACTGCCTACCTATTCTCACACTATCAGACTCACTCCATCAGGCTCGCTGCCTATGTATTCACACTATCAGGCTCGCTGCCTATGTATTCACACACTATCAGGCTCGCTACCATCTATTCTCAAGTGTCAGGCTCACTTTCTATCTCTTCTCACACTCATGTTGTTACGGTCTATCTGTCCTCACACCCAATGCTATTAATTGCACTCTAGCTCATCATTGTACTCGTGCACTCTCGGGCTCACTGCCTATATATTCTTGTACCACCTGTCTGGTCCCACACCCAGTTCCAACTATCAAGCTTGCCGCCTATCTCACACTCGTATACTGCCTTGCCACGGCCAGACTCACCATCTAGCCTTAGCCCTACCTCACCTGACAGCCAACCCCCTTTCCTAACTTATTACTTCTAGCCTTGTGGGTGTAGGCCGCCTCCTGTTGCCCCTCCCCAAGGCCACACAGGAGGAGTGGGTCCAAGGTCATACAGCTGCCTCACGCAAGGAGCATGCGCACACATGACCTCACCTCAGACTGCCAATCTGTAGTTGACTGCAGGTAACAATAAGGCGAATTGTAGTTGATATTTAGAAGTGAACACAAATTAATATAATAAGTGCAAGGACCTCTGAAGCAATAATTAAAAGCACAAACATTTGTGCTCTCACATTCTATAATGCACTACTTTAATTAAACTGTTAGCTACTTTGCAGCTACAAAGTAATTACAGTAGGAAAATAGGTTTAACTTTCATAAACAACACTGAAAACTACACAAAAAAATTATAATGAAATATAAATTTGCAAGTTTGAAGTAGCCGAGTCAATTCAATCAATCTCACATCAGACATGAATCAAAATGGGCATCCATCTCTGGAGTACTGGAGTCTTGTTCAGTCTATTACAAACATATGACAAGAATCAAACAAGGGAACCAATCTATAGATTACAATTCTATCAGTTAAAAAACATCGCGTTTCATCTATAACATGAACATCAGCATACTAACTTGTGGTATGTTCTTACCACATCAATAGAAACTAAATACAATTTACAGCTTTAATTTCTCCCTCTCATATAAAGGATGCTACGACACAGCAACAAGTAGGACACCTTGATTACCGTTTCTCAAAAGAAAATCTAACTTGCGCGTGAGACTATCAGGAGTAACTCAATCTAAAATCAAAGTGTAATGTACTAGCTACTTCATCACAAGTGGCACTTAATGTAGGCCAAATAGAAATGTAGTACCATAAGGGTTTTTTTATTATCCTCTACCAACAAAACTCAGGTCTATTAGTGAATACACACACCAACACCAGCAGTAATGATGATGGCTTTTACAACCACGCTTAGGTAATGATTTATGAATACAGTTGTCTGCACTTCTCCCTGACCCAAACACTCATAAAATATACACAACCATTGTCCTTTACAAACTACACCCAGCTTTAGATGAATACGCACAACTCTAGGCCCACTGACGATTCTGTACTGACTTTACACTCTTAAACACACAACCACAATCACTGGTAATGGCAATGCTTTCCCAAGTTTCAGCAAATGAATTATTTGTAAATACACACTCCGTCATCATTACTGATAGACAAGTGTGTGTAATATAGACGTTTAGACAGGCATATGACATTTTGTACATACCCTCATGTACTTGTATGTCCACTTGTCAATAGTCAGACCCTTAACCTACTGCAGTGCCATAAAGGGTCCAGTGGCAACTTATCTGCAGCTAATTCCACTGCTGTTCCATTTATATGAGAATGTATACTAAACACTGATTATGTCTTGTCACACATGCATAATTTTATTTCTTACTACTTCAAGAATTTAATTTTAGCTTATGAAACGTTAAATATTATGGGGGAGGGACTTCAGCTGGGAGTGACTTGGCTGGGGTGCGGTCGAGCTAACTTCCCCTGTATAAAACTGATAAGTACAATAATTAAGTGTTCACTTTCTTCGCATCAAGTTTCATTGAATATCCAAACAGGCCTTCTTGCTTGCTACCACACCGACCCTGGCCATTACAATATACCTGCCTAAGCACGATGCATGTAATTGAAGCTTAATCCGTGAAGCCGGTAATCTACTGTCTCACTTCCTTCACCCGTGAAATATCCCCCTAAGGTAAAACTGGGGCATCCTTTCACACAGCCAGTGTAACAAATGCAAGACCCAACAGCACGCATCAACAAGTGATGACAAGGTGAAAAAATAAAATAAAACGCCTACATTTCTTCCGCCCATCTTCTTACCAATTCACTGCCAAAGCAAATATACCAATTAAAAAAATGTTGTGCATTGAAATAGTTCCAATTTGTAGCATTTGTACTTGGTGCTCAGTAAATGTACTACAGGAACAAGTGCTCTTCAACGCCCACACTGTGGGTGGGGCTCAAAGCGAGCTGGGATTATTCCTAGTCATCACTGCACCAAGTTGAGGTTCTAAAAAATGCCCAATATAGCCGGCTGACACTGAATGGAAAATAGATAATTACACACATGACAAACTGAGAGGAAAAGAACTATGTGTCGATTTACAGTTGCACTGGATACTTTCTGAAGTTTAATTTAAAAAATTACAAGGAAAGATTTGCTTCCAGTATTTAACTTAAGTCTCCTAATCTAAAGCCGGGCTATATATAGCTACCTCTATAAATATCGGCATTCAGGCTACTTTGGCTTTGGAAATAAACTGGTAAAGCTGTTTTACAAACTGCATGCAGCTGGCTTAGTCCAAGTAATTAGTAGCTGGATTGGATATTCTAGCTGCATTCCAGGCACTGTAGTTCCACTATTAGACCATTTACAAATAGCACTGTAAGCTTAAATGAACACCTAGCATAGCCAGTTTGGCTTTTCAAGTACGCGAAAATCCTAAAGCCAAGGATTCTTTAAAATGAACACTGTGTAAGAAGTGAGTTTTATATAGCAAAATGAAGCAACACCAGAAACTTGCTCTCACCACCAAACAAAATTCAGCAAGATTGATACAAAAGAAAGCAAACTCAATAGCAGTCGAGCTCATCTTCAAGTATATCTTCAGTTATCTCTCATCAATGTCCCAAGCAGTATGATCGCAGCGAAAAAATATAGAATATATAGTATATTTTCTTAATATGTGACCGTCTACAGGAAAACCGGGCACAACGCGGCACCCTTCGAAAAAAATTTGTTTGCACTTACAGAGTTGTCGGCGTCCAGATATTGAGCTCTCCAAGTTTTATCGTCGTAGCTTAAGTCGTTCCCACTACAATAGACCTAACCGTTCCCTTCTATCGGCTTGAAACGATACATTTTTAAGAAATCGATCGATCTTTTCTCGATATTTACGCACGCCGCGTTGTGCCCGGTTTTCCTGTAGACGGTCGCATATAGTATACTATATCTATATTGCTGATGTAGCCTAGCCGTACTCTACACTATCCTATAAACGTAACCTTCCTCCCTTCCTTATAATTATCTCAAACCTATTCAATTATCCCAGTATTCCACAGAGTTATTACACACTAGCATCTAAAAAATAAAATCCTTCATTCTTATCATATGTGACAGTCTATGGGAAAAGGGGGCACTTCAAACAAAAAAAATTGAGTTTTTTATGCTAATAAAAAGCTACAATTTATCTCAACTTAGTACTAAAATACTGGAGGGTAAAACCTTCCCCGTTCAGAGAAACTGGCAGTTGAACTGGGCTGTATTCAGCAAAGCAATTAAACTACAAATCGAGAAAACATAAATTGAATTTCCACTTCCGGTATAATTAATGTTTCCGTATACTTAACGGCGTACTCCGCATACGCAATTAAATCGTACAGCCGCTTTTTAACGGCGACTAACGAAGTTTGCGTAGAGTTCTTTTTAGTTTTCAGAGCGTCTCACAGCCTGTCTTGTCGGAATCCTTGGCTACTCTACTCCATGTAGTGGTAAACTTTCAACCAAAGGTAAGCAGTAGATTGCTTGCACTATTCTCAAAGCTATGCAGTTTTTTTAGCTGCTTGTTCGAAACTCCGCCCATTCCCCGTTTATTGTACTTCGAGAACGAGAGAGAATAAAAAGTAGCTTGTCTTTCCACGGCACGCTTGGGGTCTTTTAAGTTGTTTCGGTATTTGAAATTTGGCATAGACTTAGAGTAAGGGTCACTAAGACTAATTCTGCAAAAAACAAAAGTAGGAGAAAGAAAGAATTTTTCCTATGACTTACTTTTGGAGCCTATATCTCAATTTCAATTTTTGCGTGAAGTGCCCCCTTTTCCCATAGACCGTCACATATAATGTCACTTTTGTTTATATTAACTAAACCTTTCTCATTGCCTCAGAATAGCGTATAGTAACACATCATGGACACAAACTGTCAGACATATGCTTGTCTATTGCTCCTCCTCACTGGCAAACTACAGACAACATGTAATTACACTTTCTGGCATCTTTAACTTGATACTGTGATCAAAAGGGATACACTTGACAGCAATAATAGACTTAAATATTTACCTAATGAGATAGAATTTTAAAACAGTTTGGTATTGGCACAAATAGTATCTATTGGAGCATGTCATGTACCTGCAGCAATTGACAGTCAGAGCAGTCCTTCCTGTGTTCCATGCACAGGATCTTACTGGAGAAAGTGTTATTTGCTTTTATACCTGAAACAGGAAAAATAAATATGCAAGTCATCACAAGTTTCAATATATGAGTAAAACTGTCCCACTTGCTACCGTGTGTGATTAGTCTTTACTAAGCCAATAGGCAATCATGCTCATTGAGGCTTGCCCTAGTAATTAATCTGAATTACAGTCACAAAGTCCTACTGCAGTATATGTACTTGGTGCTCAGTAAATATCATGCAGGAACAAGTGCTCTTCAACGCCCACACTGTGGGTGGGGCTCAAAGCGAGCTGGGATTATTCCTAGTCATCACTGCACCATGTGGAGAAAAAAAAAAAAAAAAAAAAGAAACATAAAAAATAAAAATAAAAGTTACAACATTCAAAGAATATAATGAGGGAGAAATTAGCTTAGTTGATATCATATAAGATAGTTGCCTGATGTTTAACAGTATTGACTGGTGTATCCATGTATGCCTACTTACTTCTACTGCTACACTATGTAAATACTATCAGCCTAACATACCACTCACCAAGCTTGAAACAGAAGTAGAGGATTTATCCTGACTTGTGACAAGTCACTTTGCAACACTTATTCAGAGCGATAGATAAATCTCCATGAATTGGTTCCAGAATCAACACCTACCAGCAAACAAACACACAAGAACTCTATACGATTTCCTACATCAAATGGTCTGTAACACAAGTATAGTGACATAAATTATGGTTTAAATTATTACCCCCAGAAATAATGGATGCCACCATATTATGATCCCACCATCGTTATAATACTACATCTTAACATACAATATGTATTGCAATTTCAATGCCTAAGAGCAACGCCAGATGATACTCAGACATATGCTTGCCTATGACTCCTCATTGGCAGAGATCATGAATATCATTACCCCACTAGCATGAATACTTTTAAATAAACCAATTGAGTCTAGGTTACACCACGACGTGAAAATTTATATATAAACAAAGGCCGAAGGCCCAATGATGGTGCAAATCCCAGAGGGGTGCAACAGACCTGTACGTGAAGGTTGATATGTGATTTACTCAACAGAAGGCCAAAGGCCTGAGAATAGTGTAAATCCCAGAGGGGTGCAACCGACTTGTACCATGGCTCTAGGAAACGAATAAAAGCTATTTTGATTGGCCAGTTTATTCATCGCAAATTGACGTTGGTTGCCTACATCCCACATACATCCCACCCTGACTTCCAAGAGTGGTGGGGAAACCTATACATGTCCACAAGCAGGGTCAAACAAATGTCCAAAGAGCTCAGCTGGGGGTGAGGAAAGCCTTTTGAACCAACTTTAGCAGTGAGTTACTTCCTAGTACAAACTATAGTAGTGAAGATATCTAGTGTGGAATAAACCACTTATTACAATCAGCAGGGTGACATGGCTAGACATTTCACTCCAAGGCTCTACTTTCACTCTCCGGCTCTTGAAAATAAATTACCTGCTAGTGAAATATTTCACCATCTCACACTCTGACTAATGTATTAAGTACTAATATATATAAATATATATATTTATATATATATATATAATATATATACAGCCAGAGGCAGAGTGAAAATAAAGCCTGAGAGTGAAATGTCTTGCCATGACAAGTGTAATAAGTGGTTTATTCCACACTAGATATATTCACTACTGTAGTTAGTACTAGAGAAGGGTACACACAGCCTAAAGTTGGTTATAGGGGCTACCCACACCCCCAGCTGATATTTTAGCAGCTGCTCTAACCCTGTAGAGCAGGGTAAAGAGCAGGGTACACCAGAGGAAGGTAGAGCTGTAAAACCCAGAGAAAATTGAAAAGTTTGGCCTGTTGCTATAACTACAGGGGTAATGAGCTTGGAGTGAAATATCAGGTGAAATATCTCAAGTTATTTCACTGGTCATGTACCTAAAAATATCATTGTGAAGATATCTAGGGTGAAATCCCATCTTTTTTTTTATTTCCATAGGAAAATAAATAAAATCACTATAATAATTTACACATCACATGCACAAACACACACACATGCAAAATGACAATGTTCTTTATTACCACTCTCATACTGAAAGACGAATCTATCAAACACTCATTCTGACAATACACTAATTTTTTGCCTCAGCAACGGTAAATTACATCATGGCTCCTCCCAAGATCAGGATATACTAGGTATGATTTTAAGTCATAGGCAAAAAAATGAAGGAAAAAACACACAAAAAAACCACGCGGAGACAACAACAACAACAAAGATACAAACACAGCTTTGTAGTGTACCTACAACACTATGGGGCTATCATAAATCTAGGTAATGGTCATCAATGGCACAAAGTCCTACTGCAGTATTTGTACACTGAGACATCACTGAGCCAGTGACCTTCACTCTGTCTAGAGATTAAAAACTCACCCTAACATGCACAGTGAGCTATAGCATGTCTTCAGGTATTCAGTTCCCACTGCCTCAGAATGATGTCTGTAAGACATCACTGATATAGTTCAGACATATGCTTGTCCATTACTCTTCATAGGCAACGTCACAGCTGAGACACAGAGGCTAGAGTGGGCTGAAACCACACCTTGTACTCCACATACGGTAAGGTAATGCAGGACTTTCAGTGACTTAATAACTAACCACAACAACTAATAGTGTGGTAATAAAATATAGAATAGAACTTAATTCTCATTTAGGAAGGAGGGGGAGGTAAGAGGCACAATTAGATACTAGGATCGCACAACCACACACACGCACAACCACACACACCATACACTGACTGGTGTATCTGTATGCCTAGTTACTTCTAATGTTACACTATGCAAATGCAATCGGCCTAATATACAACTCGCACGCACAACCACACCTTTTTACCAATTCACTGCTGAAGCAAATTCTTGTTAAACAATTGTTAGCTTTGAAATAGTTCCCGAGTAGAATTTGTACTTGGTGCTCAGTAAATGTACTACAGGAACAAGTGCTCTTCAACGCCCACACTGTGGGTGGGGCTCAAAGCGAGCTGGGATTATTCCTAGTCCTCACTGCACCAAGTTATAAAACAAATCATACTAAAAAGCTAGAATAGTTCTCAAAAACTTGAAAGTCAGATACTGAACTTATGAAATGCACTAAATACCTCAAAAAAAATAATTCTAAATAAAAAAATTCATTTGATTTTGATTGTTGTGTTCTAGATGGAAACAAAATGCTACATAGCTCCTATCAGGTTTTCATTAACAAACTGTTAAGTGGAATATTGATTATGGTTTGGACGATTCCACAACTTCCTGATCAGTGTCATGCATTGGCAAGTGGCCCCTCCACACATACAGAAAGTTAAAACACTTCATATTCTGCTTCCTGTAAGAAGTGAAGATGATTTTAAACAAAACTGGATGGCTACTGTGAGTTACACAAAGCCATGGCTTCAAGACAACTGAGGCTACACTCCAGGAATATATTGAAGAGCATCAGTTATGAAGTTTTTGCTTTTTTTTTAAATTGTGATGTAACTGGTTCATACAGGTATCTTCTCTCAAACAAATTAGTCTTTACTAAGTCAATAAGCAATCATGCTCATTGAGGCTAGCCCTAGTAATTAATCTGAATTACAGTCACAAAGTCCTACTGCAGTATTTGTACTTAGTGCTCAGTAAATATCATGCAGGAACAAGTGCTCTTCAACGCCCACACTGTGGGTGGGGCTCAAAGCGAGCTGGGATTATTCCTAGTCATCACTGCACCATGTGGAGAAAGAAAAAAAAGAAACAATTAACCGATTAACGCCGGAAATTAAATTCGCGATTACGTGCGCGTACTCCTAAATTGTTTACAAGAAATCGTGACCGTCACCTCGAGGCTTGAACCGCCTGAGCTTTTTCTTGTCTGGAGGCAATACGCTTCGAAGTAACCGACGGCGATGTATTAACTGATTGAAGCTAAAGCCTTCCTCTACCCGCGGGCTAAGTTTTGTTTAGTTTCTAAGCGTTTGAAGTGTATGAAGTGCGCACTCATTGGAAACTACAAGCTTCAAGGTAAGTATACCATTGTTAGCATCAGTATTGTAAAAGTTTAGGCTAAGACCTCATGTTTCATAGCTATATATTGTTGTTTTAAATGTTCACCAGCCGCTTGCTTTGAAATAATTCAGCAACTATGGATTTTGGCTGTTTATTTTTTTTTTGTGTGAGCCATATACTAGAATAATATAATATTATAACATAACAAGCAATTATATAGACTACTGTGTTTGCAATTCTAGGATTTTTTTCTGATAATACTATGAAGTAGTCTGATTGAACTCCCATGGTGACAAAGCCACACTCCATAATCACCTCTGTACTGTACCATGATGTGTCTGTTGTTACTGTTCTTGACATAGATTGCACTTCCTTCTCTTCATACCTGAGAAACTTTCTCCTAAGAAATCCATTTTATGGGCACCTTCAAGTAGGGGAGAACTGGGAGGAAGAAAGTCTGTATCCTCATGCAATAATAACTTGACCTTTTTGTGGTTAGTGTTGTTCAAAATCTATATAACCCTCTGTGTATGAACAAACGAAGCTAAAATAGCTTGCCTTTTTCAACCTTTACTTCCTCCAGGTCATCAAATTCTTCATTGCTGCCCTCCATGAAGACTTCTTGGCCACGGACCTCTACACCTGAGAAGTCTTCTCCCTTATTCTATCTCTATTTCTTTGAGATCATAAAATTCTTCATCACTGCCCTCTATGAAGACTTCTTGGCTGTCTTTAAATTTTATTGACAAGTTTATATCATATTAATAATTGATAAATATTTTTGTCTATTAGTTATAGCTATTCATATTTTTTTTTGTAACTTTGATTTTCTTTATACACAAACAGTGCTACAATTTCAATCTACAAATAATAAAAAAATTTCTATGGTAAGGGTCATTAAAACCTTGCCTCCCTTACACTTACCTCACAGGAGAATCGCTACGGCGTTGTGGGAGCTCTTGAAACACTTGCGATTGCTGCTGGTAGCTAATTGAAGCGGGTGCAATGGCGAGTACGCAAAAATGCGTATCCCGGGCTGTGAAGCACCCTCGCGCGGTACGCAAAAACGCGTATTTCGGCGATAATCGGTTAAAAAAAAAAAACGTTACAACATTCACAGAATATAATGAGAGATATTAGCTTAATTGATACAATATAAAATAGTTGCCTGATGTTGAACAGTATCTCGTGACACATCTTGCCTCTTTAATGCAGTTTTGCTTTACTAAAAATAAGTTTAGCCTTCAAATGAGCAAGATGCAGAATTTCTCAAGAGTGTCCACAAAAACTAAATTTCACCCCCACCCCCCAGGAGACTTGCTGTAACTGCTAAACGAGCACACAAAAGCAGTTTAACTGGTAAACACAAGTTGCCAAAGTAACCTATGCTCAGCAACAAATAACCATATGACATTGATCAGAGAAAAAGCTTGTGGACATGCAAGTATGTAAAAATAGATACAGTGTGCAACCACGACGATACAAATAGAGGGCAACGATTAATAGAACCAGAAAGATGGAGTAGTAGACGCAGGAAACAAGACTTAAGGAATGAAGTAGCAGGGGATTTTTTGCATTAACTTTGAAGGACAGTGAGCTATAGCATGCCTGTTTTCATGTCCTCAGTTCTCACTGCCTCAGATTAGTGTCTGTAAGGAGGGGGATGGGGAGGTAAGAGGGCACAATTAGATACTAGGATCAGACATAATACCAAACCATTTTGTAATTGCTGCTGACAACCGCACACACACATACAATACATTGACTGGTGTATCTGAATTGAAAGAGGTCCTTCAATTGCAATACGTATTAGTCTTCCAATTAATGTCACTAATTCTAGACCTGAGACGATTTTTAATCAAACGGATGTGGTTTCAGCAAAAGTGGGTGTGGTCAAACAAACGTGTGGCCCTCCTTCCACCCCCCCAGAAAAATATCCTGTATGAAACCCTGCCTAATATACTACTCACCAAGTTTGAAACTGAAGTAGAGGATTTATCCTGACTTGTGACAGGTCACTTTACAACACTTATTTAGAGCAATAGATATATCTCCATAAATTGGTTCCAGAATCAACACCATAGGATTTCCTACACCAAATGATCTGCAAAGTATAGTGACATATTATTATGGTTTAAATTGTTACCCAGAAATATGGGATGCCACCATATTATGATCCCACCACCATTAGAATATATACTACATCCAAACATACAATATGTAATTGCAATTCCAATGCCTCAGAATAGCGTATAGATAATCATCACCAGACGATACTCAGATATATGCTTGTCTATGACTCCTCATTGGCAGAGATCTTGGATATCATTACCCCACTACCATGAATACTTTAAAATGAACCAATTGAGTAGGCTACACCACGACGTGGAGGTTGACATAACCGAAGGCCAAAGGCCTGACGATAGTGTAAATCCCAGAGGGGTGCAACCGACTTGTACCATGGCTCTAAGAAACAATTAAAGCTAACTTTGATTGTGGCCAGTTTATTCATCGCAAATTGACGTAGGTTGCATACATCCCACCCTGACTTCCAAGTGTGGTGGGGAAACCTATACATGTCCACAAGCAGGGTCAAACAAAATTTCAAAGTGGATATATATTTATTCCACCCTAGATATCTTCACAATGATATCTTTAGGTACAGGACCAGTGAAATAACTCAAGATATTTCAAGCTGTTATTTCATATTTCACACTGTACTGAGCAAGCTCATTACCCCTGTAGTTATAGCAACTTGCCAAACCTTTCAATTTTGGTTTTACAGCTCTACCTTCCTCTGGTGTACCCTGCTCTTTACCCTGCTCAACAGGTTAGAGCAGCTGCTAAAATATCAGCTGGGGGTGTGGGTAATACAGTAGAACCTCCCTTATCCGGACTCCCAAGTTACGGGCCTCCCTCTACAGGGCAGCTGCTATGTACCTTGTGGTTAGGTAAAGTATCCCAACTAGCAAATTTGACAGCTGCTTTTGGATAGGCAGTTCAGCTGGCAGCACTATTTTGAATGCATTCTGAGATATGGGCAAATCTGAGATACGGGCACCCCTTGAAACCAAGGTGCCCGGATAAGAGAGGTTCTACTGTACAACCAATTTTACTGCTGTGAGTTACCCTTCCTCTAGTACTTACTACAGTAGTGAAGATATCTAGTGTGGAATAAACCACTTATTACACTTGTCAGAGTGATATGGCAGACATTTCACTCTCAAGCTTTATTTTCAACTCACTCACGAAATATTTCGCCATATCACACTCTGACTCATGTAATAAGTATTATATATATATTTATTGCACCCTAGATATCTTCACAATGATATCTTTAGGTACTTGTCAATTTTCTTGGATTTTATAGCTACCTTCCTCCTGTGTAGCAACTCAAGCCATATATATATATATATAATACTTATAGCACGAGTCAGAGTACAATATGGGAAAATATTTTACGAGCACGCAAAATATTTTCACGAGCCAAAGGCGAGTGAAAATGTGGCGTGAGAGTAAAATATCATTCCCATATTGTACGACGAGTGTGATAAGTGATTTATTGCTTCTTTGAAATTTTTCTCAACCGGTTACAATACAATTTTCATTGATTTTACTCGCTCCGCGCGCTACAAGGAGCGTACAATATAAACCGTACAATATGGGAGAATACAGAACGCTCGCGTGATGCGGAAATATTCAAGTAAAAATATCAAAGCTGCAATAAATAAATATATATATATATATATACATCCACCCTAGATATCTTCACAAAGATATCTTTAGGTACATGACCCTGAAATTCATAATATTTCATGCTGTTATTTCAAACTGTCAGACATATGCTTGTCTATTGCTCCTCCTCACTGGCAAACTACAGACAACATGTAATTACACTTTCTGGGAAAATCAGCTTCATATGCATCTCTGGACTATTCTTGATACTGTGATCAAAAGTGATACATTTGACAGCAATAGACTTAGATATTTACCTAATGAGATAGAATTTTTAAACAGTTTGGTATTGGCACAAATAGTATCTATTAGAACATGTCATGTACCTGCAGCAATTGACAGTCACAGCTGTCCTTCCTGTATTCCACACATGAGCACAGGATCTTACTGGAGAAAGTGTTATTTGCTTTTATAGTTACCTGAAACAGGAAAAATAATATGCAAGTCATCACGAGTTTCAATATATGAGTAAAACTGTCCCACTTGCTACCTTGTGTGATTAGTCTTTACTAAGCCAATAGGCAATTGTGGTCATTGAGTTGCCCTAGTAATTAATCTGAATTACAATCACAAAGTCCTACTGCAGTATTTGTACTTAGTGCTCAGTAAATATCATGCAGGAACAAGTGCTCTTCAACGCCCACACTGTGGGTGGGGCTCAAAGCGAGCTGGGATTATTCCTAGTCATCACTGCACCCAGTGGAGCGGGAAAAAAGAAAGAATTAAAATTTAAAAAAACGTTACAACATTCACAGAATATAATGAGGGAGATATTAGCTTAATTGATACAATATAAAATAGTTGCCTGATGTTGAACAGTATCTCGTGACACATCTTGCCTCTTTAATGCAGTTTTGCTTTAAAATTCCTACTAAAAATAAATTAGTTTTCAAATGAACAAGATGCAGAATTTCTCAAGAGTATCCACAAAAACTTAATTCTCCT